>Ga0256840_1001384_pt1 | contig 22994 bp, 33 predicted proteins | sample 355202metaG_FD_185969 | JGI IMG/M metagenome (GOLD analysis project Ga0256840, IMG submission 185969) | Hydrothermal vent microbial communities from Mid Atlantic Ridge, Atlantic Ocean - 355-202 | ecosystem: Environmental > Aquatic > Marine > Hydrothermal vents | place: Atlantic Ocean: Mid...
AACCAATTTAAAACGTAAAGAAGTACTTCATATTTTTGATGACGTATCAAATTTTATATCGTATCATGCTAAAGAACAAAGTTTAAATAATATAAACGATTTATTAATAGAATAATTATAAACCCTTCAAGGGTTTTAAACCCTTCAAGGGTTGAAAATTGAAAATCAACAACATGTGTACCGTAACTTACCTACCAACAAGCAAAAATAATTTTATTCTAACATCTAGTAGAGATGTTCCTTTTGCAAGGGAAAAAGCCTTGTTTCCAAAAGAATATATAGAGGATAATATCAAAATCACCTATCCAAAAGACGGTAAAGCAGGAGGAACATGGATTGGTAAAAGTGAAAAAAACCGATTAATCTGTCTGTTAAATGGCGGATTTAAAAATCATTATTTAACCACAAATCTAAACACAAAATACCGAAAAAGTAGAGGTATTATAGTATTGGATTTATTAAAAGAAGATGATATTCATTCCGCTTTAAGCGAAATAAATTTAGACCAAATTGAACCTTTTACTTTAGTAATAGTAGATTGGAATACAGAGTTACAGCTCCTAGAATTGGTTTGGGACGGAAAAACCAAACATCTTAAAAAATTACCTCAAGAAATGCACATTTGGTCTTCGGCTACTTTATATAATGCTAAAATGAAGACACAACGAGAAAAATGGTTTAAAAAATGGCAAAATATTATATGTCCAGAAGATATAAGTGATGAAGATTTAAACTTAGTTCAATCGAATAGAATTTTAAATTTTCATCATCAAGCTGGAGTTGGAAATCCAAAAATTGACGTGATTATGAAACGTGAAAAAGTTGGAACAGTAAGTATTACACAAGTTGTTAAATTGAATGATGAGATTACAATGGATTATGAAGAAATTAATTAAGGATTTGTAAGGAATTAATTAGTAACCGTAAGTAAATAATTAGTATTTGATTCTATAAATTAAGTCAATTTGTTTAAAACAAAGTCTTTTCTTCTGCTTGAAAGCGGAATTTTAGTGCCGTCATTTAACAATAAATAATTATCAGCAAGTACTTTTGAAATGTAAAATTTATTGACTACATAAGATTGATGACACTTTATAAAAATAGATTCTGTTAGTAATTCTTCTGTCTTTTTCAGGGTTTTAGAAATGAGTAAATGCTCATTATCTTTGATGAAAAATTGCGTGTAATTCCCTTCGGCTTTACAGTATATTAAGTCGTCTTCATTAATTATATGATGTGCATCTGTGGTTTTTAAAACAATGCGTTTTATTTTAGAACCATTAAAAAAATCACTCGAAACTTTTATTAATTCTTCTATGGATTTGTTTTTTTCTGATTCAATGGCTTTCTCAACTGCTCCTATAAACTCTTCATCATCAATTGGTTTTAAGATGTAATCTAATGCTCCTAATTTAATAGCTTGTATGGCTAGGTGATTAAATCCTGTAATAAATATAATCTGAAAATTGTGTTTTTTTAAATGATTTAGAATTTCAAAACTATAACCATCCGTTAATTCAATGTCTAAAAAAAGAATGTCTGGTTGTGTGCTTTCAATCAATTCAATTCCGCCTTTTACACTATCAGATTCTCCAATAATATCAATATCATATTTAAAGTGAGTTTCCAATTTTTTTCGGATACTTTCTCTAAATATAATTTCATCGTCAATGATGACTGCTCTAATCATTTTTTTTTATTTGAATTTCAAAGATAATCATTTTAAATTGAATTCAAAATTTGACTTTTAGGAGTAACTATTTATAATCATTCTTAATAAATTATTACATTTGGTTATATATAATTGAAATTCAGTTAATTAAAAGGCAAATAATTTTTATAAAAATACTTGCTATTGTAAAAAGAAAATATACATTTGCCGAAATTTTCGAATACAAATTTTTATAAAACTATTTAACTAAATATCAACCTCTTAATAGAGAAAAAAAGTAAAAAAATGACAGTAGATTTTAAAGAAGTTACCAGTGCAACACTTATCTTGTTTGCGGTAATAGATATTGTAGGAAGTATTCCTGTAATTATTGATTTGAGACAAAAAGTAGGTCATATTCAATCAGAAAAAGCATCATTTGTTGCAATTGTTATTATGATTGCCTTTTTGTTTATTGGTGAAGAAATTTTGCGCTTAATTGGTGTAGATGTTAATTCATTTGCTGTAGCAGGAGCATTTATTCTTTTATTTTTAGCATTCGAAATGGTTTTAGGAGTGCAACTTTTTAAAGATGATTCTCCCGAAACTGCTAGTGTAGTTCCACTTGCCTTTCCACTTATTGCTGGAGCAGGTACCATGACAACGTTAATTTCTTTAAAAGCAGAATATCAGACTGTAAATATCATTATTGCAGTAGTCATTAATATGGTATTTGTTTATGCCGTGCTAAAATCTTCTAAGAAAATTGAACGTTTTTTTGGTAAAGGAGGTATCGCTATTATTAGAAAAGTATTTGGAATTATTCTTTTAGCGATTGCTGTAAAATTATTTACTGCAAATATTCAAGGTTTATTAAATTGATTCTAAGGATATGTAATCATTTTCATAAGGTTAAAGAAATCTTTTTTGCTAATAACTTTGTGTCTTTACCTCTTTACGAGAAAAAATTAATCATTAGATATGAATTACTAGTTGATTCAACTAAAAATAAAAAATAAAAAATTACATTTGCTGTTCTAAAAATATATCCTTTTGAAAAAAGCAATTTTTGTAGTCCTTTTGGTTTTGTTTATCGATCAATTAAGTAAAATATATGTAAAAACACATTTTGCTTTAGACGAACACATCAATATTTTCGGATTGGATTGGGCTAGAATTCATTTTACCGAAAATAAAGGAGCTGCTTGGGGAACGCAACTCAATGATTTTTTAACTTTTTTAAATGAAAGTCAGGCTAAAATTATTTTAACACTTTTTAGAATTGTTGCCATTTCTGGAATTGGTTATTGGTTGTATTCAGCCATCAAGAAAAAAGAATCAACTATTCTAATTGTTGCAGTTTCTATGATTTTTGCTGGAGCAATTGGTAATATTATCGACTCTGTTTTTTATGGTGTATTATTTGAAGAAAGTTCAAGATTAACTCATAATATGGCGCAATTTGCAACTAATAAGAATCACTACGGAACCTTATTTCACGGTAGAGTGGTTGATATGCTTTATTTTCCTATGTGGAGCGGAACACTTCCAGAATGGATGCCTATTTGGGGAGGAAAATATTTCACCTTTTTTAATGCCATTTTTAATGTAGCCGATTTTGCAATAAGTGTAGGTGTAGGTTTATTGGTTGTTTTTAATAAACGTGTTTTTCCTAAAGATAAATAATTTATAGTGTATTTTGATGTTGAATTGGTATAACAATTACTTTTACAATTAACCTTGTCTCTAGTTTGAAATTGCGTTGTTAAATTAACCACAAGGGATACTAAGAAGGCACTAAGTTCACAAATCTGTTCGGGAAAATTGTTCCATATATACAAACATATCTTTAATATTTTTTGGACTTATTTGTTGTTTGATTTTAACAATTCACATACAGCTTTGCGCTCCTTGTGTAGAAACTTTGTGGTCTTTGTGGTTAATAAATTCACATCAACGCAATTTACAAGTTGAGTCTTAACCTTTTAATTTACGTTCTGGTAAATCCTTTAAAAAGTAATTATAAGCAATAGTCAAAAACAGAACAAACAAAGCGGTTAGTACACCAATAATTACATTGTAATATGCCTCAATAGAAAGTGAAATTCGTATAAATATAGTAGATAACACAAAGGCAGAATATCTAAAAATTTTATAATAATTTAACGTATATCTTAGCGCAATAAGTACAATAATAATATCGCTAAAAATTAAAACAGTATAAAAAGTATGAAAAGAATGTAAATACTCTTCTGTTTGTATAAGCTCTTTAATATCAAAAAAACCAACAATTAAAAAAGAAGTAAGTAAAAATAATGAAAGCATTTTTTTTGCTTGAATAAATTCTTTTTGGTCATCTTCTGTATCTGTTAATCTAGTATGAAGCCTTATTTTCTCCGTAAAACCAAAGATTACAAAAATGGCTAATGCACCAAAACCATAAGCAAACATGTGTAAAACAGACTCACTCATTTTTTCCCATTCAAAATCTTTTATATGACTAAATTCTTTAAAACCAGAACGTAAAAAAATAAGCGATAAAAGCTCAAACTGCTTACCAACAGATTTAGCAACAGACTTTGGCAACACAAAGATTAAACTCAACAATTCTAAAATCAGTAATAAAGTAAATACAATTTCAATTGAAAAAAACGGATTGGAAAAAGCCTTGTTAAAATGACCTAAATTAATATAGTTTTCAACAACCAAATAACTCGTAATACTACTTAAAACAAATATGTAAACTAACGAATAACTTACTATTTTATTGGTTGTTGGATTCTCCCAAAGATGCTTTATTTTTCCAAAAACAAACTCAGATTTGTTTAATATTTTATATTTCATTACCTGTTATTTTAAAACAATAATACTAATAAATATTGATGCTTATGTGATTTTAGTTACAAAATATAAGTACTCTGTAATATTTTATGTACTGATAATAATTATTTAGTACATTTACAGCTATGAATTTTAAAAATTTATCTTTACGTATTCGTATCTTTTTATCGATGTTGTTTTTGGTAACTATTGCTTCAATAATTACTGCTGCATTAACCATTTACCAATATAATGAACAAGGAAATGATTATCATAAAAAACGATTAATTCGTAAAGAAAGTAATATTAGAGCAACCATAAAAAATGAGTTAGACAGAACAACTTATGCTGTTGAAACTGAGGAACTGCCACAAATATTTAGAGATCAGATTTTTAATATTTCGCATAATAATAAGTTAGATGTTCATATATACGGTTTAGACGGAAACCTTTTAATTAGCTCTGTTCCTACTTTTCCGCAAGATCAGAAAAGTTATAATTTAGATCCAAATATTGTACATCAATTAGAAAATAATGATCGTAAAAGATTGTTAATTACTGAAATAGTTGATGGCAAAGAAGTCCAATCATCATACACTTATATAGAAGATTTTAAATTTAAACCTATCGGAATTTTAGGATTACCTTATTTACAAGACAATACAGAACAAAATAAAGAGCTTAATGAATTTTTAGAACGTTTAATTGTTGCATATATCCTTATTTTTTTAATTGCAATTAGCATAGCTTTTTGGTTGTCAAGCTATATCACAAAATCTATCAAGCAAGTATCTGATAAAATTAGCAAGATGCAGCTTGGTAGCCGAAATGAAAAAGTGCAAGTTGCCAATGCTAGTGAAGAAATTACCACTTTGGTTGATGCTTATAATCAAAAAGTAGATGAATTAGAAGAAAGTGCTGTTAAACTTGCCAAAAGTGAGCGTGAAGAAGCTTGGCGAGAAATGGCAAAGCAAGTAGCACACGAAATTAAAAATCCGCTTACACCAATGCGATTAACAGTGCAAAGTTTTGTAAGACGATTTGATCCAAAAGACCCAAATTATAAAGAAAATCTTCATGAGTTTTCTAAAACAATGATTTTGCAGATAGACACTTTAACTTCTATTGCAACTGCCTTTTCTAATTTTGCAAAAATGCCAACCCAAAACAAAGAAACTTTAAATGTTGTTGAGGTTGTAAAACACGGTTTGGAAATTTTTCATGAATCGTATATAAATTACTATCCGCAACAAGAAAAAATCATTGCTAAAGTTGATAAAATTCAGCTTACAAGAGTACTAACTAATTTGGTTAAAAATGCCATTCAAGCTTTAGCTGAAGTAGATAATCCATTAATTGAAGTCAGTGTAAAACAAGAAAACGATAAAGTAATCATTAAAGTTTCTGATAACGGAAAAGGCATTGAAGACTCTCATAAAAATCAAATATTTGAACCTAAATTCACAACAAAATCAAGTGGAATGGGATTAGGATTAGCCATGGTTAAAACCATTATTGAAGCTTATAACGGTACCATTTCGTTTACTTCAAAATTGGATAAAGGAACAACATTTACCGTTGTGTTACCTTTAGAGTCGTAATGTTTGTGATTAAAAAATTAAATTCTACTGTAAATTTAGAGGAACAATAATATCATATTATGATTGTAATTGAAATGTGATTTTTAAACGGCATTCGAAAGGTAATCGTAAAATTTGAAATGAGAGCATCGTAAAATTTTCTACTGTTTGAGTTCCGTTAATAAATTTTGATTTATAGGATAAATTATTAAAACGGAACGAGTTCAGAAAATTTAGATGATGAATGAAAAATTTAGATTAGCTTTCGTAAGCCTAGATTTTTTTGGTTCGTTTTTTTATCAATGAAAAAAATGAACAAATAAGATATTTTACTAATTTGATTATTTTTAAGTATAAATATAAATTACCCATTATATTTGCAGTAGAACCAAAAATGATAAAAGACCAATTAAATAGAACCTTAAAAATTACGCAAACACCAAAACGAATTATCAGTTTAGTACCTTCATTAACAGAATTGTTAGTTGATTTAGGTTTAGAAGAAAAAATAGTTGGTGTAACTCGCTTTTGTGTACATCCAAAACATATAAAAAAAACAAAAGTAATTGTTGGAGGAACGAAAAAAGTAAATTACAATAAAATTAAAGATTTACAACCAGATTTTATCTTAACAAATAAAGAAGAAAACACACTAGACATTGTTGAAAATTGCGCTAAAATTACATCAACATTTGCAACGGATTTAAACTCAATCACAGCAGTTATAGAAATGATAAATCAGTTAGGAAAAATCTTAAATTGTGCAACAAAAGCAACCAAAATAAATCAATCAATACAAATTGAACAGAAAAAATTCTTAGAAAGTATTCAAAAAACAACACCAAAAAAAGTAGCGTATTTTATTTGGGAAAATCCGTTTATGGTAGCAGGAAACAATACCTTTATCAATGAATTGTTAAAAATCAATCGTTTTAAAAATATTTTTGATGATTTAGACCGTTATCCAATAGTAGAACTAGAAAAATTAAAAAAAGTAGATTATATATTTTTATCATCAGAACCTTATCCTTTTAAAGAAAAACACAAAGATTATTTTAAGAAATATACCAATGCTAAAATTGTTTTGGTTGATGGAGAATACTTTTCATGGTATGGTTCTAGACTGTTAAAAGCTTTTGATTATTTTACTGAATTACATAAATCATTAAAAAAACTTGAAAAATGAGAAGAGAAGCCTTAGAAAAGTTGCCTATTTATAAAAAAGCCAATGAAATTTACGATATCTGTATGAAATTTACAGATCTAATTATAGACGAACATCACGCATCAGATAAAATTGAATTGCAAATGTTGGTAGAAACAGCAAGGCATATCCGTGAAAACGCAATGATAATTCCTGTTAAAATTTCTGGTGCAGAAGCTGTGGAATTGTACGATATAAAAATGGAAAATGCAGCAATTATTAGAAAATGTGCCAGAGAAATAAGAACAAACACCTTTAGTTTTGGCATGTTAGAACATTTAGAATTAGATTATATTAAACTCATTAGAAATGAAATAGAAGAGTTTAGAATTTTATTTGCAGAATGGGTAAAAACCTTTGATCAATGGAATTATATTATTGACCGTTGGGGACTTTTTAATCCTCCAGGAATTGAATATGACGACCACGACCCTGATGATGATTTACCTTTTAATCCAGATGATTTTTTTGAGGATTTATAGAAAATAAAGGCTCTAGTTTGAAATTGCGTTGTTAAATTAACCACAAGAGACACTAAGAAGGCACTAAGTTCATTAAGCTGTTCGGGAAAAATTGTTCCATTTAAACAAACATATCTTTAATATTTTTTTGGACTTGTTGTTTGATTTTAATAATTCGCATACAGCTTTGTGTGCCTTGTGTAGAAACTTTGTGATCTTTGTGGTTAATAAATTTACATCAACGCAATTTACAAGTTGAGCCCAAATAAATTACACCTAAAAAACCATTAATTAACATTTTTTTATCCAAATAACAAAACAAAACCGTTAAACAAACACTATATTTGTCAACTAAAATAATAAGATTATGATACAACTAACTAAAGTAAAATCGGTTAAAAACAACCAAAATGTAGTGTTTTTAGCAGAAAAATTATCAGATATTAAAGGCTTAAGTAAAGAGCAAGAGGCGACCTTTAAAAAATCCTTTAAAAAAGATAAAGTTCAATACACCAAAACAGATGTTTATACTTATGTGGTAAATACAAGTAAACAATCTGCGCAAGATTTAAGAATTGAAGCCTTTAATATTCATCAAAACATTAAATCGTTTGAAAATTTAACTGTTGTTGGAAACAATAAAAAGGAAGTTTTAGCATTTTTAGATGGTTTATTACTATCAAATTATCAGTTTCTAAAATACTTTTCAGATAAAAAAGAAAAGCAAAACAAACTAAAAAAAGTTCAAGTAATAGCAGATGTTACTAAAGAAGAATTAACAGAATTAGAAAACCTAACAAAAGCAGTTTTTTGGGCAAGAGATATGGTAAACGAACCAGTTTCTTACCTTGATGCTATTCGTTTAGCAGAAGAAATTCAAGAAAAATCTGAAGAAGCCAACAATTATAATGTAGAAATTTTTGAACAAACTAAAATTGAAAGTTTAAAAATGGGCGGATTATTAGCCGTAAATCAAGGTTCTGAAACTCCAGCAACTTTCACAGTAATTGAATACAAGCCAAAAAACGCAAAAAACAAAAAACCTATTGTATTGGTAGGAAAAGGAATTGTTTATGATACTGGAGGTTTGAGTTTAAAACCAACAGCACATTCCATGGATTTAATGAAGTCAGATATGGGAGGAGCAGCTTGTATGGCAGGAGCAATTCACGCTGTAGCCTTAAACAAACTTCCTGTTCATATTATTGGTTTAATTCCTGCAACCGACAATCGTCCTGGTAAAAATGCGTATGCTCCAGGTGATGTAGTAACTATGTTTGACGGTACAACCATTGAAGTTTTAAATACTGATGCAGAAGGAAGAATGGTCTTAGCTGATGCAATTGCTTATGCTAATAAATTCAATCCAGAAGTAATTATTGATGCTGCAACACTCACAGGAGCTGCTGTTAGAGCATTAGGAACAAAAACTTCCATTGTAATGGGAAATGCCAAAGATTCATATTTTAAAGCCTTAGAAAAAGCAGGAGAAGATATGCACGATAGAGTGGTTAGATTGCCTTTTTGGGATGAATGGAAAGAAGAATTAAAATCAGATATTGCAGACATGAAAAACTTAGGAGGACCTAGTGCAGGAATGATTACTGCTGGTAAATTCTTAGAGCATTTTGCAAAAGAACCATACATTCATATTGATATTGCAGGACCAGCATTCTTAGAAGCTCCAGAAAATTATAAAGGTAAAGGAGGAACTGGAACAGGTGTTAGATTATTATATCAGTTTTTTAAAAATAGATAATACCATTAACCTAAATAAAATATTAAATTACAACTATTACCTCACAGAATTTAAAAACTGTGAGGTTTTTTTTAAAAAAAACCATTTAAAATTAAAAATCGGTTTACAAAGTAAACCGATTTAATCGCACTAAATAACTAAATTCTAGCCTTTATCGTAGTCTATCTACAGATTTTACAAGATCTTCATCCTTCTTTATGTATCTATTAGCAAAAACCAATAAAAACACACTTAGTATAGGTAAAAAAGTCCCAATACCTTTCTCAGAAACCAAAGCTTCTCCAGATACATTAAGTACATTGTAAACAATAAAGCCTAATAATAAAAAGTTTAATAATATATTTATTCTATTCATTACAAATTGCAATTTTCTATTTTTAAATAAAAAAATAGTAATGAAAGATAATATTGCTGATAATATAAACAACACGCCAATAGGTTTAAGTGTAATCGAATCATTTAAAATAGATTCATACGCAAAAAATTGAGCATCATAAGTTGCTTTCCACAAAGTAAAAACACTAGACAAACCACCAGACACAATTGCGGCAACTAATAATAATAAGGTTTGAATTCTTTGTATCATGTTTGTTTAAACTTCGTTTTGCAAAACTACATTAATATTTTTTATTGATAAAGCATTATTATTTAAAATATTGTTGTACTATTGTACCATAATAAAAACGGAATAAGTGTTTTTTATTATATCCCTAAATTATTTAACGATATATTTATACAACTTACCTTACAATTAACAACAATACATTAATTTATACATATTATTTATGTTTGAAATCGGACAACTTAAAGAAAAAAAGTTAGTAGAATTACACGAAATTGCGAAAACAATAGGCTTAAAAAAAGTAAGTCAATTAAAAAAAATGGATTTGATTTATCAAATTTTAGATGAACAAGCAAAAAATCCTAAAAAAGAAGAAAAACCTGCTCCTAATGTAAAAAAACCTAGAGCAAGAATTCAGAAAAAAACTACAAAAGAACCCACACTTTTTGATAAAACACCTAAAAAGGAAGAAAAGACAAATCAACCTAAAAGTGTTTCAGAAACTAAGAAAAAAACAGAAAAGAAAAAAGAAGAAAAACCAACTCACTCTAAACAAGTTTCAGAAACTCAAAAAAGTAGTAAAAAGAAACAAGTTAAAAAGGAAGAAAAAAATCAGAATGAAAAGAATAATAAAAAACAATCTGATAATAAAACACCTAACAAAGAGAAAACAAAAGAAGAAATAGCTGAAGAGATTAGGTTACGAAATGAGCGCGCAAATGCGCTAAACCCTAATTACAAGAAAAAAATTAACGGCAATTCCGATAATTCAAAATCATCAAATAACAATCAACCGCAACAAAAGCAAAAACCTAAAGTTGATAGAGGTAATGAATTAAAAGGAAATGGAAAATATAGAAATCCAGATTACGAATTTGATGGCATTATTGAAGCAGAAGGTGTGTTAGATATTATGAATGATGGTTATGGATTTTTAAGATCATCAGATTATAACTATCTTTCATCACCAGATGATATTTATTTATCACAATCACAAATTAAATTATTTGGTTTAAAAACAGGAGATACTGTAAAAGGTGTTGTTAGACCACCAAAAGAAGGAGAAAAATATTTTCCATTAATTCGAGTTTCTTTAATTAATGGTTTAAGTCCAAGTATTGTTAGAGACCGAGTTTCATTTGAGCATTTAACACCATTATTCCCACAAGAAAAATTTAATCTTGCAGGAAAAGGCAGTTCGTTATCTACAAGAATAATGGATATGTTTTCACCTATTGGTAAAGGACAACGTGGAATGATTGTTTCTCAACCAAAAACAGGTAAAACCATGTTGCTTAAAGATATAGCAAATGCTATTGCAGCAAATCACCCAGAAGTATATCAAATTATTTTATTAATAGATGAACGTCCAGAAGAGGTTACCGATATGCGTAGAAGTACAAAAGGTGAAGTAGTTGCTTCTACTTTTGATGAACCTGCAGAAAAACACGTAAAAGTGGCAAATATTGTACTTGAAAAAGCCAAAAGATTGGTTGAATCTGGTCATGATGTAGTTATTTTATTAGACTCAATTACTCGTTTAGCTAGAGCTTATAATACGGTTGCTCCAGCTTCTGGAAAAATTTTATCTGGAGGTATTGACGCAAATGCTTTACATAAACCTAAGCGCTTCTTTGGTGCAGCTAGAAAAATTGAAAATGGCGGTTCATTAACCATTATTGCTACAGCACTTACAGATACTGGATCTAAAATGGATGAAGTTATCTTTGAAGAATTTAAAGGTACAGGTAATATGGAATTACAATTGGATAGAAATATTTCTAACAGAAGAATTTTCCCAGCAATTGATATTATTAAATCCAGTACTCGTAGAGATGATATTCTATTAGATCCAAAAACTTTACAACGTTTGTGGATTTTACGTAAATATTTAGCAGATATGAATCCTATTGAAGCAATGGAATTTATTAAAGATAAAATTAAAAATACCAGAAGTAATGAAGAATTTTTAATGTCTATGAATGGTTAGTCATAACGCAAAAACCTCATTACTAAGTAAATAGTAAATTTAAAATCCAAATATCAAATGATATTTGGATTTTTTCATTAAAAAGTGTTTTTTTATTGTTAGTTTCATAAAAAGAAGTATCTTTGCAGTCTAAATCGCGGGATAGAGCAGTAGGTAGCTCGTTGGGCTCATAACCCAAAGGTCACAGGTTCGAGTCCTGTTCCCGCTACTATAACCCTGTAAACCTTTATATTTACAGGGTTTTTTACAAAAAATGTATTTTTTTTGTGTCAAATATGTGTCATTAATTCTTTGTTTTGATAATTTTTAAAAAATTATTGAAATAAAAAAAAATGTCTTTTTCAAAAAATTCAAATAGTCTTAATTCTGCTAAAACGTTTATTGATTTTAAACCTGCTGAAATCAAAAAAAATAAGCGTTTGCAAATAGTATATTACTACAAGCATCCTATTACTAACAAGTTTGTTAGAGTTCGCTTGTCTGTTCCTAAAGTATCTCCTTATAAGGAGCGCAAACAATTAGCTTTATCAATGATGTTAGAAATTAACTTTAAATTAAAAAACGGTTGGCTTCCTATATATGATAATGTAGGAACAAATGATTTTAAAACCTTAGATTTTTGTTTTGAATTGTTTTTAAGTCATTTTGAAAAAGATATAAAAAAAGGAGTTAAACGCCCAGATACTTATAGAAGTTATAAATCTTTTATCTCTATGATTAAAAAATATATTACCTATTCTAATTTAAGAGTAAAAATGATTTTTGAATTTAAAAAAGAATTTATTATTAATTACTTAGATTGGATTTATTATGACCGTCAAAATTCAGCGAGAACTTATAATAATCATCTTGGTTTTATCATTACTTTTTTAAATTTTGCTTTAGAAAGAGGTTTTGTAAAGAATAACCAAGCACTAGGACTCAAGAAAAAACCTAAACAAGAGAAAAAAAGAAAGGCTTTTACTTTAGAAGTTAAGACTCAAGTAAAAAAAATAAAAGAGTACAATAAGGCTTATTATTGCTTATGTATGGCAACATATTACTGTTTTATAAGGCGTACAGAATTAACAAAATTAAAAGTAAAAGATGTTGATTTAATTAATAATTCTATTGTTTTAAATTCTGAAATTTCAAAAAATAAAAAAACTAATGTTATCACAATTCCAAAAGCATATTTTCCAATTTTAACTAATCATTTAAAAACTGCTAATAATAACGATTTTTTATTTAGTGCAAATAATTTTTTACCAGGCCCCAAAAAATTAACTCCTAAAAAAATTAGTGATTATTGGACTTCTTTTAAGAAAAAAAATAAGATAAGTAAAGAATATCAATTTTATAGCCTAAAAGATACAGGAATTACCGATTTATTAAGAACTGGAGTTCCTGCTGTAAAAGTGAGAGATCAAGCGCGCCATTATAATTTGAATATAACAGAAAGCTACATTTCAAGAGCTACAACGTATGATGAAGATGTTTTAAATTCAGATTTTAACTTTTAAGTAAAAAAAAAGAGTTGTTTAATTAAAAACAACTCTTTTTTTATCAACCTTTAACTTTTAGCCGTCAAGTATCTGGCTTTCTTTTCAGTTTATCAATAATCAAATAAAGTAATAGCAATATAACTACAATTATAAAATAAATTGTGAAATCTTGTTTTACTTTAGTTATTTTTTCTTTTTTTACTTCGGTTGATTTTTCATTTATATTTTCTTCTGTTTTTGTTACTGTTTTAGTAACTTCATTTCCTCCTGCGTTAGAACATTGCACTTTGTTTACTCGTCCTTTAGTTGAATAATTTAACACTAATTTAGTTGTTTTTCCTTTCCTTATTATAGTAGTATCTTTATAGATAATATTAGGAATAAAAATAACCGTGTCTTTAGGAAGTGTTTTAAAAGAATATTTTACTTCTGTAATCTGTCTTTTTGTGTTTTTAAGCGTGTTTTTTCGTGTTTTGAATTTTTCACTCAAAACATTACATCCAAAAAGAAGATATAATATAAGTATGTATGAAATAATTTTATTCATTTGTTAAATAACAATATGTTGTCCTATTTTTAGAAGATTTACATTTTTAATATGATTTTTCTTTGCTAATACAGAAACAGTTGTTTTAAATTTTTGAGCAATTTTTCCAAGAGTGTCTCCATCTTTTACAACATAGATTTGCTCTTTTAAAGGATGTCCAGTATTCTCTGGAGTTCTTGAAGGTTTTATTCCTCCTGTTCCTGCTGGAGGATATGTTACTCCGTGTCCATTAGGAATATTATTTGTTTTTGCTCCTTTTTTTAAAGCTTTTTTCTTTCCGTAAAAGAAAAAGAAATATACTCCTACTGCTACCAGTACTATAACTAATAATGTTGTTAAATGTTTTTTCATTTGTTTTTAATTTAATTGATTAATTTATCCGTTTATGACAAAATTCCATTGTTTGTTTCTTTGGTCATCCATGTACTTTTGTCGTTTTAATTTTTCGCTTAACGCTTGAACGTTTAAAGTTGCTTGTAATTTTGCTTTTTTTTCTGCAAAACTTTGTTTCTTTAAAGCTAATTTTTCTTTTGATTTTGTTTTCATTTTTATAAAAACAAAAACAGTAACCGCTATTATTAGCACTACTATAATTATAGTTATTGGATTTTTCATGATATTTTCTTTTTTAATTTATTAATCATCCTTTTTAAACTAGAAATTTCTTTTTTCAAATTTTGAATATAAGTTTCTAACTCTTTTATTTTATTTTCTTGATTTTGAATAACGCTTTCATGTTTTTTTATGATTTCATCAGAATTTTTAAGCAAATCATTATATCTTTCGATATTTGTTTTCATATCATTAAACAATTCTTTTTCAATTTCTCGAGTCTCTTTTAAATTTTGTAATTCTCCTTTTTTCTCTTGATTTTTAGCCGTTTTTCTTCCAGTAATAAAAGAAAATACAGCTACAAAAAAACCGCTTATCATCTGCCAATGGTCAATTATCCAAGTTCCAATCATTTTTTTAAAAAGTTTTAATTTGAAAATGTCCCCAATCTTTACGATTCCAGTTTCCGCCCCATTCTAGCGACACATTAAACTGTTCCTGTGCAACTTTTAAAATATGTTTTGCAACGGCTTTAAAATAGCTAGGTTTCCATGTTATTTGACGGTTTTCGTCATAAATAACAATATCAACGGCGTTTCCTGTTTGATGATAGCTTTTTTTGATGTAGCCATCTTTAGAAGTTACCCATTTAGTAGGAGTATTGCTCATGTATAGCGTATGTTGTTGTTCTGCGGTTCTGTAACCGCCAAGCCACGCAATGCCAAAATCATAAGGAGCGCAAAGAATAGAAGCTTTTATAATATCCACTAGCAACGGATTAACGCCGTCTAGTCTTGCTAAACTTCTACTACTAAAATTGTATTTTTTTTTGCAACTCATTTTTGAATTTTCAAAACCTGTTTTTAATTTCGTTTTTTTTATAAAAACAAAAACTATAATAATCACAAATAAGACTATTAATATCATTTTGTATTTATAAATAAACAGTTTCATTAATAGATAAATTTGCTTCTAATATTTCTTTTTTTACTCCAACATTTCCGTAAATGGTTATTTTTTTTGAAGCTAAAAAGCTTATTATGTTTTCAGTTGTTAATATTTTTTTTAAGTCTAAATTTATCTTTATTTCAATAAATCCTTGGCTTAGTATTCTGTAATTTTGTACCTTAGTTAAAAATCTGTCGTTTAAATACAAATCTAAATTTACTTCGGTTATATCGAATTTAGGAAGTAGTTTATTTTCAATTTTTAAAATTAACGCTCCTTGTAAATGTTTTTTGTTAAAATATATATTATTTACCTTATGTAAAGATATTTTAAAAGATTTAACGGCTCTATTTATATAAAAAAAAGCCGTTATAAAAAGTAACACAATAATAACAAAAATACTTTTCAAAATTAAATCTGTACGTTAAACTTACCTAGTATATTGTTAATTCTAACTTTATCAGTACCTCCTAATTCATCACTTAACCAAAGAGATAAACTTCCTTTAAAACTGCCGAAACTTGCTTTTCTAGTGCCATAAGCACCTACTAATGCAAACCAGTCGGCTTTTGTTCTAAGTCTTGAAATTATCGCAAAAATTGTATTTTTTGAAGTTCCCAGACCGTCCATTGCTGTAAAAAGAGAATCAGCCATAAGGTTATATTCTGCTTGGGCAAATGTTTTGACCTTGTTAATTTGTGAGCCTCCAACGTCTGTGGTGTGAGTGTTCAATAATTCTTCTAAATCTGCTTTATCTTTATTTTGCTTAATAGAACTAGAGATGCCAGATTGTATTTTTAGAACCAATTTATAAGACAAATAAACTAGTATTAAAATTACTACTGCTAAAATTACTTTTTTTTGCATCTTTTATTTTTTACTTTTTCTTCATTGCGAAAAATCCAACGGCTACTAATACAACAACACCAATACCAATAAGAATATAGGTCATTGTTTTGCTTTTCTTTGGAGCTGGAGCAGGAGCGTAATTTTGAACTGCCAATTCTTCTGGAGAACCTCCATTGCCATCTCCTTTATCTCCTCCAAAAATTCCTTTAACTAAGCCACCAACTCCCTCTAAGATTGAATCTCCTGTACTCTTATAAGTACCCTCTCTCATCGCTTGGTTTTTTGCCAGTTTTTTTGAAATATTCGCACGTCTTCTTTGTTCACGTGCTTTTCTTCGCTCATCTCTTCTGCGTTTACATCTTTTTGACCCAAAGCACATTCCTAAAAAATCTGAATGGTCATCATTAGACGTCATAGCCTCAAATCTTTCTGCGGCTAAATCATTAATATTTGCGTTGTTTCCTTGTAATACTTGCATTTTCTTAAATTTTATTTAACACCTTAACATTGTTATTGTCTAGGTAGTCTTTTATTCTTAATAAGTTTAATATGTTCACTTTTCTTCCGTAATGAGATTGAGAACCGCTTAATGTGTCTGTTATTGCGTGAAGTATTTTCTTCATTCTCACTCCTTGTCTAAGGAGTACCTGAGTAGCAAACTCATCACACATTTGCTCGTTTTTTGTTTTAAATAAAAAGTGAGCCATTTCATGGTATATCACAAATTTTTTAAAAACTTCATTTTTCATTCTCTTAAAGTGCCACTCACTTATATAGATAACTCCTGTTTTCCTGTTTGTTCTAGCAGGTGTTCCTTTGATATGTGGTACTTTAACTATTTTCATTGCAAAAAAATAAAAAAGAGGTTCTGTTTTAATCAAATCCTTTCTATAACAAAAAATTGTCTTTGAAAATCAGTGAACCTCTATTCTTTTTAATTGTTATCTACGTTTAAAATAAGCAACTTGTTTAATAGCCTTGTTTGTTTTGTGACGTAAAGCAGAACTTGTTGATAAAACACCACCTACAATAAATGTAATAGTCGTTTTTCCTTTTAAAATCGGTAAAGAGATTTCAGTTTCTGGACCTAAAACTACGTTAGGAGTTGGGAATGAAATCATGTTATCTCTGTACGAGTTTTCAGAAATATATGTTCCTAAAAACATTTCTTTGCTTTCTGCTTTTTTGAACGGAGAATGTTCTTCAACACTTAAAATTTGTTGTAATTGATCGGAATTTGTAGAGCTTATTCTCATAGCAACTAAGTTACTAGGAACGGCTTTTAAAAATTCATGTAAAAGTTGAATGGTCTGAGGAGAACCAACTCCTTTAATTTCTTCGTTTTTTGCGTTTTTAAAAATCACACCATTAGAAGCAATGCTTGCTCCTTTTAATTTGCTAGCGTAAGAAGGTACTAAAACCACTCTTTGAACACCATCAACGTTACTATCAATACTCATAACGAATACTCGCTCTGATTTGTGTTCGTTTATAAAATCTCTCGCTCCTGCGAAGTTTACAAAATCATCATCTTCTCCTGTGTAGATGTCTAAATCTCCTTCAAAGTTAGATAAATTTTCGTCTGCGTATAATGCTAAATCTGTCATTTTTTTTTATTTTTTAATAGATTAATTTATTTTTTTTCTTCAAATTTTGGAGCTTTCAATTTTGGGTTAATATCTCCGTACCCTGTAATTTTTCCGTGAACGTCATATAAAACGATTTCGTTTTTTAAAAAATGCGCAATTAACAAGGTTACTATAATAGTAGTAATTGTCATAAATACAATATTTTTAACAGAAATTGCTTGTTTCGCTCCTGCGGTTGTTTGTTCAAATATTTTCATCTTAAAAATTTTTATTTTTTTTATTTAAGACTTCAAAAGTGAACAGATTTAAAATAATGGTGTGCTATAAAAAACAAAAAAAGCATCAAAAAGGATGCTTTTTAAAAAAAAAGAAATAAATAGACAAAATTAAGGATAACCAAGATGCTCAAAAATAGCTTTTACCTCTTTAGGAGTGTACAAGTAACCTTGCTCTTTTGTGTGTAAGAGATTGGCTTTTCTTAACCATTCTCTCATAGAATTACGACTAACTCCATATAATGCAGATAAGCTAGAGAGGTTTTGAGCAGTTATTTTAATTTTATCAGACATTAATAAATTTGTATTGTTTCATTATAATAAGGACTCGGATTATTCATCACTCTATTATACACCTGCTCTACTTCATCGTAATTTGTTAAGGCAGATTTTCTATATTTTGGATTGTCGGTTTTAAAAATAACTAGATTATCTACAATTCTAAATAGCTCGTCTGGCATTGCTTGGAAACCGTGAAATAAGAAAATAATATCAAGGTTCTTTTGTTTGCTATCAAAAATAAAAGAGCGTACTTCATTAGATATGGTTCTTCTTAGATATTTACTAGAGTCTTCCAAAATTAATAAAGCGTTTTTTAAATTTTCTTCAACAGCTTGGAGCATTTCATCTGTATCTTTGCCATACATTCTATAAATTGACGGTTTATTCCATCTTTTTAATTGGTCTATTGTAATATTAGGAATATCTCTATAATCTGGGTGGTCTAAAGTATCTAAAATTAAAATTTTTTGATATGGTAGTGCCTCTCCATAAGACTTCATTAATTTTCTTATATAGGTGGTCTTTCCAGTTCCACGTCTGCCAATAATAGCGGTTACCTTATTAACTCTCATTTTAAAGGTGTTTTTCTAAGCCAGTAAAAAATGGCATTATTCGAGGAAGTGCCGTCATTCCTAGAGCAGAAATTAATAAAAGTTCAGGACCAAGTTGTATATTATGCTTTGCAAAGACTTTAGCTAAAGGTTCTGAAATTGCCGTGATTTCATCTTCTGTAAATGGTACATTATCTCTTAAATCGTTAAATGTAGCTAGTTTATCAAGTAAAATCTGCTCTTCTTCTGATATAGTAGTACTCGTATCTTGGCGCATTCTTACTTTTAAATCTCTAATAGCTTTCATTTCATCTTTAGAAAAAATAGCTCTTTTATAACCTAAAGGAAACGTGAATGTTTGGAATATATCATAAATAGCTATTACTGTAAGAGCCGACTCCTTATATTCAGAAGCTGATAATCTTGGCTTTTCTACTTTTGGAGTATGTAAAGCAGGTTCTGGAGCAGGAGCAGAAAAATGTTCTTCTTTTGGTAAAGGAATTTCTTCTTTAACTGTTTTTTGTGGTTGTGGTACTGCAAATTCATCATTAATGATTGGATTTTCTTCTAATACTTCATCTATAAATGTATTTGCATTTTCCTCTCTGATTGTCGTATTTTCTGACAAAATATCTATTAAACTAGGTGTTTTCATTATATTTCTAAGTTTTTAAGCTTTTCAGCGTAAGCTACAACGCCCTCAAATAATTGAGGATTTCGTTGTACTTTTGTTATTATAGAGGCAATTTTTGCTAAAAAAAAATTGGATTTAGCGGCTTTTTCTAAACCTAAAGACTCGTTAAGGAAAGAAAATATGTCTTTTCCCTCCTTAACTAAGCTTTTTAGATGCTCATTTTCTGCTTTTAGATTTTCAATTTCTTCTTTAGTCATTCTTTTCTTCTTTTTCTTCTTCTTCTAAAGGATAAGGACATTCTAAAGTATCTAAATACTTATAATCATCTTCTGTTAATACTAATTCTTTACGAGCGTTTAAGGTTCTAAAAATTTTCATTATCAATTCTTCGTAAGAATTGGCAAATTTCATTTTTTTGCTCACTTGCAGAACTCCCCAAATGTAGCGCAACCATTTATTAGATAATTGCAACTTTATGTTGCGGTTGTCTTCTTCTTGATTTTCGGTTGCTTTTTCTTCAGCTAAAGCTTTAAGAGCAACTAATTGCGCATTTTCTTCTTTTAAAGTTTCAACTTGCTGTTTTAAAGCTTCAATTTCTGCTATATCTTCTGTTTTAGAAACCTCTTTTAAAACTTCTTTTGGCTTTATTACGCTAGAAGCTAAAGTAACTGCTTTAATAAAAAAGTTTTTAATTGGTATTCTCTCAGGTGTTCCTGCGATGTCTTCATACACTTCATCAACAAAATCTAATTCTGCTTTTGTTAATCTTACTGTGTTTTGCGTGTTGTACATATTAGTTTTTTCCATTTTTTTCGTTTTGTTTTAATTTGTGAAAATATAATTTGTTACTTATTGTGTTTCTTGATTGACGGGTTTTTAATTCCGTTTTAACGAAATTAACGACCTCATTTTCATCATATAAATCATATTTTTTTTTGATGAATTTTAAAATAATTGATTGATACTGAAAAAGGATAAAACCTAATAATAAACCAACTACTATAATAGTAGTAATGATTGTTGCTGGTGTTGTGCTTAAAAAAGCGATAATTTTATTCATGATGATTGTTTTTATATTTGTTTCTAAAATAGTCTAATACTCTACTACGGTTGCTGGTGATTGCCCAGAAGTCGCAATACTCCATATCTAGCTTACATATAATGTATGTACTTGGTGAAGCTTGTATATTCCTGTTCTTGTCGCAGATGTATTTTCCGTCTGTGAACTCTACGATGTCAAAATATTTTTGAATGTTATTGTAATCTATTTGCATGATGATTAAATTTTTATTATTTTTGCAGGGTTAATTTGTTTATACTGTACAGTTCAGAATTAATGGGATTGGTGTCGTTAAGGACGTAAAGAGTAGGAGAGATTTCCCGCTATTACTCGCACCACAAAAAAGCTCTTTATGAGCTTTTTTTTATATACATTGTTTTTGTAGTTAATTCCTCTCTACCAGTCAAAACTTCCTCAACGTAATAATGAGCATTTTTATATATTTTAACGTATATTATTCTCATTTTTCCTTTTTTAGAAACCACTTTTATTTGATCATAATTTTTTATAATTTTTGGTATTTTTTCAAAAACATCTAAAGTAATAGGTATTAAACCTCTTTTGTTTTCTGTTGTTTTTTTACAATATTTAGCAATTCTTCATTTTGTTTCGTTAATAGATAAGCATAATATTGAGATTTTGCCTTTAATGCTAAATCTAATAATTGGTAATCTGTTAAGTCATATTTAGGAAAATTTTCTTTAATATCTTTAATAATTCCTTTGATGCCTTTACTTAATGTTTTTTCTTCTTTGGATTTCATTGTGTATTCTTTAGATTTAATCTGATTGTTTCACGAAACATTCTGATTGTTTCATGAAACATTCTGAATTAATCTGATTGTTTCATGAAACATTCTGAAACATTCTGAAACATTCTGTTTCTTTCTGAGTTAATCAGCCTGTTTCTGTAATCTTTGAGAAACATTTAGATTTTTTGTGATTTTTTCATGTTTCAAAAATAGATGCAGTTTGTTTATTAAAAAAAATAATATGTACACTTATTAGAGTGTTTTATTTCATTTTTTGGAGTGGTTTTTTGTTTTTTGGAGTGGTTTTTTGTAAGAAAAATAAAAATAAATCTGTTTCAAGGTGAAAAAAAAGTGTAACATTGTAACACTTAAAAAAAAACGGCTTTATTTTATTGATTTTTAACTGTTTAAGGTGTTACAAAATGGGCAAAAAAAAGTGTAACACCCTTAAAACTCATTTTGTAACATTGTAACACTATACTACTTTTTATTATTTGTTACATTTTTTTTGTAACACTTTAAAAGTGTTACAAAAATTAAAATAAAAGTGTAACAGAAAAAATACAGTAAATACAAGGCTTTACAAGGTGTTTTTTAAAAGTGTTACAATGTTACACTTTTTTTCCACTTATTTTAATTTTAAAAAGTGTGAAAATCTGTGAATGAGATTTTAGCAAAAAAGGATTTTTAAATATGCGGTTCGATGCTGGAGTATGGCACAAAAAAAACTGGTAAAAAATTACCAGTTTTTAAATTTACTTTACTTAAAAATTTTTATTCTTTGTAAGCTTCTGTAAAAAAAGCATTCATATTTTCGTAAAAAAAGAGGACTTCTTCTCGTTCTCTTGGTTCTTCAAAAAGATATAAGTCTGCGCTTAGACTTGCTTTTAAAAATAGCCATAAATACCGCTGAATTTCTTCTTGCGTGTAAAATGATTTTAATTCTTTTAATAATCCGTTTAAAGTCGTTTTAGGACTGTTTTGTTTTGCATTCATCTTATTAGGATTTAGATTGTATGCGAGTTTGCCTTTAGGTGTCCTAACCACTTTGAAAGCGGAATAACAACCTTTCGGTATTGTTCACCATGGGCAAACTCTTATTGTCGATAAATTTATTTTGAGATTTCTCTCAAAGTGATTAGGATACGACAAACATACAAAAAAATAATAATAAGATTGTATTTTAGTAGAAATTTTTTAAATTTTCTAAAATTTGGTATTGGTTTTTAATGATTTGTGCTAGGTTGTTTGTTCTTTTTATGTATGAAATATCTGTATTTTTTACATTTTGCGTTGTAATGTACTGTTGTATTTCTTTTCTTTTTTTTAATTCTTCTTCTAGGTGTAAAATGTTTTTTTCTGTTCTTTTTATTGTTTTTGTTAAGTTCATTTTGTTAAAATTAGTTTGTTAATAAGGTTAATACGTTTATTTGTTTGTTATCTTC
>Ga0256840_1001385_pt1 | contig 22984 bp, 18 predicted proteins | sample 355202metaG_FD_185969 | JGI IMG/M metagenome (GOLD analysis project Ga0256840, IMG submission 185969) | Hydrothermal vent microbial communities from Mid Atlantic Ridge, Atlantic Ocean - 355-202 | ecosystem: Environmental > Aquatic > Marine > Hydrothermal vents | place: Atlantic Ocean: Mid...
ATTCACCAATAAGTTGTTGTTTTAAAAGAAATAAAATTCATTTCAGAAAGAAACATTAGAAAATGCTAATATTTTCGAAAATTAGCATTTCCTAATGCTTCTTTGAATAAAAACTGGGAAACTTCAGCATATAAAGCTATTCGTTTTAATACTTTATTTACCTCTATACTTATGTCTTAATACCTGAAAGAGGAGTTTTAAGTATGTTAGACATCGTTTGGATCGTAATCTGTGCCGCTCTAGTTTTATTAATGCAAGCAGGGTTTACCTGTTTAGAAACAGGCTTTGTTAGAAATAAAAATAGTATTAATGTTGCTATCAAGAATTTGATGGACCTCTGCTTGTCTAGTGCCGTTTTCTGGCTATTTGGGTTTGGCCTAATGTTTGGTGATAGCTTTTTAGGGCTGTTAGGCACTGATGGTTTCATGTTTTCGGGCGATTATACGCCATTGCAATATGCATTTTTCCTCTTTCAAGTGATGTTTTGCGGTACTGCAATCACGATTGTATCGGGTGCCGTTGCAGAAAGAATGAGTTTTTGGGGGTATGGCTTTATTTGTATTATGGTTGCTGGCGTTATCTATCCCGTAACAGGGCATTGGGCTTGGAATGGGGTGCTTACTGGAGCAACACAAGGCTGGTTAGGTAGGTTAGGTTTTATTGATTTTGCTGGCTCAACAGTGGTGCATTCGGTAGGTGGTTGGTGCGCACTTGCTGCGATTATCATTATTGGTCCTAGAATAGGGCGCTTTGAAAGCAATGCAAAAATTCCGGGCAGCAGTTTGCCTCTCTCTGTTTTAGGTGCACTCTTATTATTGTTTGGCTGGCTTGGTTTTAATGGGGGAAGCACGTTTGCAGCGGATGATAGCATTCCACTCATCTTATTAAATACCTTTTTAGCCGCGGTATTTGGCTGTCTTTCAGCTGCTATTTATAGTACGCTAAAAACTAAGACGACTGAAGTGAGTGCTTGTATTAACGGCTTATTAGGAGGCTTAGTCGCCATTACTGCTTGTTGCCATGTGATGACGCCGCTTGCGTCAGCTTTTATTGGTGCTTCTGCTGGGGTTATTGTTTGTACTGGTGAACAGCTATTAATCAAGTATAAAATTGACGATGCTATTGGTGTCGTGCCGGTGCATTTATTTTCTGGTATTTTTGGAACGCTCGCCTTGCCGCTCTTAAGTTCATCTGAAAACTGGGGAATAGGTCTTAATACCTGGCAGCAATTTCAAGTGCAATTATTGGGCGTATGCTCAATAGGTTTGTATGTTTTTACGGTAAGTTTTACGCTATTTAAAATACTTAATTACTTTTATCCTTTAAGGGTCTCTGAAGAAGCTGAAATGAAAGGGCTAAATATTTCTGAGCACATGGCGAGTAGCGAAATTTATAATTTACTCGGTGCGATGCAACGGCAAGAGCAACAGGGGGATTTTAAGCAAGCCGTTGTTGTTGAGCCTTTTACTGAAGCGGGACAAATTGCTAAACAATACAATCGTGTGTTGGCAAGAGTCAATACCGAAATCAATGCACGTGATCAAGTCTTAAATGATTTTAAAAACAGTGAGTCCCGTAAAGGTGCTATTCTTAATGCCTCTTTAGATTGTATCCTGACCATTAACACGCAAGGTCAAATTAAAGAATTTAATCTCGCGGCTGAAAAATGTTTTGGCCTTAGTGCTCCAAGAGTCTTTAATTGCAATTTTATTGAGTTATTTGTCCCGCCCACAGCGCATAAAGAATTTACTGAAAGTTTAAATGGGCTTTTTTCCGTAAATACCAGCATCGCGTTAAATCAGCATAACAAAATTACACTACAGCGTATTCATGGTATAGAGTTTCCTGCTGAACTTAGTATTACTCAAGCTGACCTTTTAGGTAAAAAGCTGAAAGAATTTACTTTCCATATCAGAGATATAACCAAACAGGTGGAAATGCAAAATAAAATGCATCAATTAGCCTTTTATGACCCGCTGACGAAGTTATTTAATCGTCATTATTTTATAGATAAACTGTCTCAAGAAATAGCCTTCGCCAATCGTCATCGGAATAGTTTATTATTAATGTTTCTAGACCTTGACCATTTCAAAGATGTTAACGACACCTTAGGGCATGATGCGGGAGACCTGCTATTACGTCATGTTGCTGAAAGCTTAAACAGCTGTGTACGCAATGATGATATTGTTTGTCGTTGGGGCGGAGATGAATTTTTAATTCTATTTCCTGGCTTAGAAAAACATAATGTTGCATCAGTTAAAGCGCAAGAGATTCTGCAAGCCTTATGCCTTCCTATTATTGCAGAGGGCAGGGAGCTCTATGCCCAAGTCAGTATTGGTATTGCGATATCACAATATGGCAAAGTTGAATCCCAACAGTTGATCCAACGTGCCGATATGGCAATGTATGAAGCAAAACAGCAAGGGCGCAATACCTACTGCTTCTTTCTGCCTGAAATGGAAGAGAAGATAAACCAGCGTTTTTATATAGAGTCAGAATTGCGTAATGCTGTAAAAAATGAAGAATTTTTTCTACAATACCAGCCTAAAGTCAATTGCCAAACAGGTGTTATTGACGGCTTTGAGGCATTATTGCGTTGGCAGCACCCAGAAAAAGGACTTATTTCTCCTGGTGTTTTTATCCCTATTCTTGAGCAATCTAACTTGATTAATGAGGTGACTAATTTTGTCATACACTCAGTATGTCAGCAATTAAATAAATGGGAAGCGAAAGGCTTAACGGTTTTGCCCGTAGCCGTTAATCTTTCAATGAAAGACTTTCAGTTGGACGGTTGTTATCAGCGAGTTTGTGATGCACTACAAAAACATCATATTCATGGGAGTTTGCTAGAGCTTGAAATCACTGAAACCATGCTGGCAAAGAATACTGAGCAGTGTATTAGTCTTATGAGTAGGCTACAGAAAATGGATATTAAATTTTCAGTAGATGATTTTGGTACGGGCTACTCTTCAATGAGTTATCTTAAAAAATTCCCCATTAATACGTTAAAAATTGATCGTGCCTTTGTCAGTGAATGTGATGTTAATAAAGAGGATGCTGCTATTTGTAGTGCCATTGTTGCTTTAGGTAAGAGCTTAGGCTTAAAAATAATTGCTGAAGGAGTAGAAACACAAAGCCAGTTAGATTTTCTTAAGCAAACGGAGTGTGATGTGTACCAAGGTTTTTTGTTTAGTCGGCCTTTGCCGGTTGATGAGATAGATGCATTATTGATTGAAAATATTTTTAGAAAATAAATCCTTGTACTCCTGATGAGTTTGCCATTATGTTTAGTGTTAATGACATTATTTATGGGAGGTGGGTTTGTGTACAATCGCTATTAAAAAGCACCACTTCCAAATATTTCTTATGAATATTTTCAGTTATACGTAGCATCCACCAAGATGAATTATGAGAACTTTAAAATGCCTGATTGCTCTCAATCTCAGATAGTTTCATAATAAATAATTGAGTAACGGGTACAATAGACTCAACGCTCAATTAGCACGGCTTTGCTTTTAGCTAAAATTGCGAACTTCTCATTTTTAACGGGTTACTAAAGCGTGTTGTAGGATGTGCTGAGGCACGAAGCGCATCACATAAACGATGCGCTTCCTATCATCAGCATATCCTACGCTATGACGTGAATGTCTAGTTACGCTATTGCTTTATTAAGTATTGGAAAATAAAAGAGATTTACTATGTCACTTGCCATTGCCTATAGCCGCGGGCGCTCAGGAATTGATGCGCCTTTAGTCACCGTTGAAGTGCATATATCCAATGGTTTACCTGTTTTAAATTTGGTCGGTTTGCCGGAAGCGGCAGTGAAAGAAAGCAAGGATCGTGTACGTGGCGCGATTATCAATTCGCATTTTGAATTTCCCATGCAACGCATCACCATTAATCTAGCCCCTGCTGATGTGCCCAAAGAAGGCGGTCGCTTTGATTTGCCGATTGCCTTGGGTATTCTTGCCGCTTCAGGGCAAATCCCAATCGCTGAACTGGCTAAATACGAATGTATTGGTGAGCTGTCATTAGGCGGTGAATTACGCAGTGTGAATGGCGTCTTACCCGTGGCATTACAAGCCCGTGAAGCGCAGCGCCCGCTATTTTTACCTTTAGAAAATGCTCAAGAAGCCGCCTTAGTGCAGCAAGCAGAACTCCTCCCTGCACAACATTTAACGGATATTTGTGCGCATTTGAATGGCTTTCACAAGCTAGATGCAGCCATACCCGCGCCCGAAGCCACACATAGTGATTCAGATGCGCCTGACTTTTCGGATGTGCAAGGACAGTTCCACGTGAAACGTGCTTTAGAAATTTCGGCGGCGGGCTTACATAATATTCTAATGCTGGGTCCACCCGGTACAGGAAAGTCGATGCTTGCTTCACGTTTACGGACTGTTTTACCCTTGCTGTCAGAAGTACAAGCCTTAGAGAGTGCTGCAATTGCTTCGATTTGTGGCGCGGGGTTTAATTCTGATAATTGGTTAAAGCCGCCTTATCGCGCCCCGCATCATACGGCATCTGCCCCTGCTTTAGTGGGCGGCGGTAGTAATCCGCAACCCGGTGAAATTTCATTAGCGCATAATGGCATTTTATTTTTAGATGAACTACCAGAATTTGACCGAAAGGTATTAGAGGTCCTGCGCGAACCTTTAGAAACAGGGCATATCACTATTTCTCGTGCCACGCGGCAAGCAGACTTTCCCGCTAGGTTTCTTTTGATCTCAGCCATGAACCCCTGCCCCTGTGGCTATTTAGGTGATCCATCAGGGCGCTGCCGTTGCACTTCAGAGCAAGTCTCGCGCTACCGTGCTAAAATCTCTGGCCCCTTATTAGATCGAATTGATATGCACCTTGAAGTTCCCCGTGTTTCTCACGAAGTATTACGTAAAGGCTCTGCCGAAGGCGAAGAAACGAGTGCTGTTATTCGTGCGCGTGTCATTAAAGCTCGGGCTTTGGCGGTGGCGCGCTCGGGTAAAGCCAATAGTTTACTAAGTGCCAAAGAAGTCAAGCAGATTTGCACTTTGTCAGAGCAAGGTCATCAATTATTAGAACAAGCGATGAATAGCTTTGGCTTATCGCATCGTGCCTATCATCGTATTTTAAAGTTGGCACGCACTATTGCCGACTTAGCGGGCTCACAAAATATAGAAATCTCGCATTTAAGTGAAGCCATCGGCTATCGCAAATTAGATCGTCAGTCATAATCTTTTACTCATGGCCACAAAATTAAACCCTCAACAGCAAACTGCTGTCAAAACGATTGACCGCCCCTTATTGGTATTAGCGGGCGCAGGCAGTGGTAAAACTCGCGTCATTACCGAAAAAATCGCATATTTGGTTAAACAAGGTTTACCCGCACGGCATATTGCCGCTTTAACCTTTACCAATAAAGCCTCGCGAGAAATGAAAGCGCGGGTCAGTAAATTGCTTGATGACAAGGAATTACGCGGCTTACGTGTTTCCACCTTTCACTCATTAGGTTTAGAAATTCTGCGTAAAGAACATGAAACTTTGCAATATAAAGCGGGAATCTCTTTATTTGATGAACAAGATAAAATTACGCTACTCAAAAACTTAATTACTCATAGTAGCCAAAATTACGATATTGATGCCGTCAATATTTATTCAGGTTTAATCGGACAGTGGAAAAATTCCTTTGTTACACCAGAGCAAGCACTTAGTTTAGCTAATGCTGAGGAGCAAGAAGCCGCGCAGATTTATGTTGATTATACGCGCAGTTTAAAAGCCTATAACGCGGTAGATTTTGATGACTTGATTTTACTGCCAGTTTTATTATTTCAGCAATTTCCTGAAACCTTGGAAAAATGGCAGAACACCATCCGTTATTTATTGGTCGATGAATATCAAGATACCAATATTACGCAATATCAATTAGTAAAATTGCTGGTGGGTAAGCTGGGGAAATTTACCGTAGTAGGCGATGATGATCAGTCAATTTATGCCTGGCGTGGGGCGCATCCAGAAAATCTTGCGCAATTGCAAAAAGATTACATGCGTCTTGAAGTGATTAAGCTAGAGCAAAATTATCGTTCTTATGGACGTATTTTAAAAGTTGCCAATCAGTTAATTGCTAATAACCCGCACGCGTTTGAAAAGAAATTATGGAGCGATATGGGCTATGGCGATCCGTTGCGCGTATTAGCACATAAGAATGATCTTGAAGAAGCCAAACAAGTCGTTGCAGAAATTGTGCACCATAAATTTAAAACGGGCGGCTGTTATGGGAATTATGCGATTTTATATCGTAGCAATCATCAATCGCGTTTATTTGAACGCAGCTTACGAGAGCAAGATGTACCGTACTTTATTACCGGCAGTGCCTCATTTTTTTCTTATGCAGAAATTAAGGATATCCTGAGCTATTTAAGATTATTTGTAAATCCTGATGATGATGCTGCTTTTTTGCGTGTTGTTAATACGCCGCGTCGTGAAATTGGACCAAGTACTTTAGAAAAGCTAGGCGCGTATGCCAGTGGGAGGCATATTAGCTTATTTAGTGCTTGTTCAGAAATGGGTTTAAAGGCGCACCTTTCTGAGCAAGCACTGACTCGATTACAGAAGTTTTGCCAGTGGACCCTAAGAACATCGTCTGAAATCCAAAGTGGCGATACTTTTGCCGTTATGCATGCTTTTATTCAGCAAATTAATTATCATCAGTGGCTACACGAAAATAGTCCTAGTCAAGCCGCTGCAGAGCGCAAAATTAAAAATGTTGATGAGTTAATTGAATGGTTACAGCGCTTGGCGGAAAAGGCTGAAGAATCAGAGAATACCTTAGAGGCAATTGTTACAAAAATTCAATTACTCGATATATTGGAGCGTAATCAAGAGGAAGAAGCGGATAGCCAAGTTAGCTTAATGACTTTTCATGCTGCGAAAGGGCTAGAATTTCCTCATGTTATCTTAATCGGCTTTGAAGAAGATATATTGCCGCATCAAAACAGCGTAGAAACCGGTAATATTGAAGAAGAACGCCGTCTTGCCTACGTAGGTATCACTCGTGCTCAGTACACCTGTACCTTTAGTTATTGTACACACCGTAAGCGTTATGGCGATATAAGTGAAAGTGCCCCCAGTCGCTTTTTAGAGGAACTACCTGAAGATGATTTAGAATGGCCAAGCAAAAAGCCCGTTGATCTAGAAGAGAAAAAAGTGCGCGGCAAAGCTAATTTAGCACATTTAAAATCGATGCTATCGTAAAATAGGGGGATAGGTTAAAATATCTAAGTCAATTGCGCCCGTAGCTCAGCTGGATAGAGTACCGCCCTCCGAAGGCGGTTGTCGGATGTTCGAATCATCTCGGGCGCGCCACTTGACATTTACCCTCAAATCATATTTTTGTCCTGTGTGCCAAGCCATTTAAAATGCCCTAAGCTAAGGTATGCTAAAAACTGTTACCTTTGCTTCCTGTGGCCTAAATTAATATTTCAGGTGCATAAATGAGCGTTAATTTATCTTGTGATATAAACCCATCATTTTTTCAGGGTATCGTTAATTTAATATAAGGTAGGTAAACTAGATGAATCAGCGAGTCTCTGTTTTTCTTGCCGCTTATAATGGGATAAATTGGATTGAAGAGCAGGTTATCTCAATTCTTAATCAAGAGGCTGTTTTGGTTCACCTTTTTATTAGTGTTGATTTATCTTCGGATTTAACGAATGAATGGTGTAAGCAGCTTGAAAAAGAAAACCAGAATGTTACTGTTCTGGCGTATGGCGAACGATTTGGGGGGGCTGCTAAAAATTTTTATCGTTTAATTCGTCAGGTTGATTTTTCTAATTTTGATTATATTGCGTTTGCTGACCAAGATGATATTTGGTATTTAGATAAGCTATCCCATGGCATCAAGCAAATGAAATACACTGGCGCAGAAGCTTATTCAGCAAGTGTTATTGCTTTTTGGGAAGATGGACGCGAAAAGTTTATTAATAAATCTCAGCCACAAAAAGAGCTTGATTATTTATTTGAAGCTGCTGGCCCTGGATGTACTTACATTCTTACAAAAAAATCGGCTAGCCTTATAAAAAACTATTTAAATACCTACCCTGAATTAAATAATTTTGTGCTTCATGACTGGCTTTCTTATGCAATTTTAAGGCACAACCACTATCCATGGCTGATTGACTCTGTACCTAAGATGAAGTATCGGCAACATGATACTAATCAAGTTGGAGCTAATACATCATTAAAGGGGCTGATTTATAGGGTAAAGTATATTTTGTCAGACCCCGTTTTCGAGTCAATCGCGTTACTGCTTAATACGCTTGGTATAACTTCAGTACAACTCTCATCTAGGATGGAGATACTACAATTGGCACTTAGAGCTAGGCAATTAAGAAGGCGGGGTATTGATCAAGTTCTTGTTTTTATCGCGCTATTTTTTTATGCAATAAAAGGGCCTAAAAGGTGAGGATGTTGGTCACAGGAGCGACAGGTTTTGTAGGTAAAGCAGTCTGTTTTGAGGCTCATAAATCAGGGTATAAACTTATTGCCGCTGTGCGTGAATATAGTCAGGTATTTTCTGGAAAAATTGAGCAATTTAAGATAACTGACTTGGCGTACAGCGTGGCTTGGGAAAATGCTTTGCAAGGTATAGATGTGGTGGTTCATAGTGCTGCACGAGTGCATATAATGAATGACCTGTCTGCTAATCCGTTGGAGGTATTTAGGCGTATTAATACTGATGCTACATTAAACTTTGCTAAACAGGCTGCTGCGGCAGGTGTTAAGCGCTTTGTTTTTTTAAGCTCAATTAAAGTGAATGGGGAGGTGACTGACCTTGAACGGCCATTTACTCCTGACGATGACTCTATTCCAACCGACCCTTATGGCTTGTCTAAATATGAAGCTGAACAGGGTTTGCTCACATTAGCCAAAAAGACAGAGATGGAGGTGGTCATCATCCGTGCTCCTTTGGTCTATGGTCCTGGCGTAAAAGCTAATTTTGCAGTCATGATACAATGGATTAATAAAGGCGTGCCTTTGCCATTCGGGGCTGTGCATAATAAGCGTTCTTTGGTTGCATTAGATAATTTAGTCAGTTTTATTCTTTATTGTGCGGATTATACAAAAACACCACTAGCAGCAAATCAGGTTTTTTTAATTTCAGATGGTGAGGATGTTTCGACGACAGAACTTTTACAAAAAGTTGCCCAAGCTTTTGGTAAAAGGACTTGGCTGCTGCCTGTCCCTGTGAGCTTAATGATATTGCTTGCTAAATTGCTTGGCAAGCAAAGTGCAACAGGTCGTTTATTTGGTTCATTGCAGGTGGATAGTGTTAAAGCAAGAGAGTTGCTTGACTGGAAACCGGTTATTACTATGGATGAGCAATTAAAAAAAATAGCGGATACTTACTTATTTAATTAGACTATCCTGCTTATATGAAAAGATTATTTGACCTAATTTTAGCCCTGACTGCTACGGTTATATTACTGCTACCCATTATTATGATAGCGGTGTTAGTCAAGTTAACATCGAAAGGCCCAGCTTTGTATTGGTCTGATCGAGTAGGTAGATATAATGGTATTTTTAAAATGCCTAAATTTCGCAGTATGAAAATTGATACGCCTGTTGTCGCTACACATTTATTACCAGACCCTAAAAGTGTATTAATACCTATCGGTGGTTTTTTGCGTAAATCAAGTTTAGATGAATTACCTCAGTTATGGTCAATCTTAAAAGGTGATATGAGTTTTGTCGGGCCTAGGCCTGCCTTATTTAATCAGGATGATTTAATCGCCTTGCGTACAGAAAAAGGTGTCGATAAGTTATTACCCGGCTTAACGGGTTGGGCGCAGGTTAACGGCCGAGATGAACTACCTATTCCTCAAAAGGTTGATTTAGATTTTGAATATTTGCAAAAATTTTCTTTTATACTGGATTTAAAAATTTTGTGGATGACCTTTTTAAAGGTAGTTAAAAGGCAGGATGTTAGTCATTAAGTCTCAAAGTTCGCATATACCGAACCCCCCTCCAAGGGGCCTAACGAGATACCTGTATTCAGATATGTATTTGTTTTGTGTTTACGTAGAGTGGGTAGAATACCTTTTTATGAGTTATTGTGTACCTAAAAAGCAGGCATTCTATTCAGGAATGCTAAATTAACTTTCAAGTCATACTTTTTAAGTATACATTTTTCTTTGTTATTTTATTTTTATAAATGAATAAATTAGTTTTCTGGTTTCTTAGCCTTACGCGGCGCGCAAAAGCGGCTATCTTAATTGCTGTCGATAGTGTGCTGGTTATGTCTGCATTATGGGCAGCTTTTTCCTTGCGTTTGGGCGAATTATATATACCTAAAGGCGATATCTGGGTTTTATTTTTTTTGAGCCCTGTTCTTGCGGTTCCTATCTTTATACGGTTCGGATTGTATCGCGCCATTATTCGCTATATTGGTGGCCGGGCAGTATGGGCCATTTTTCAGGCAATTTCACTGTATATTGTTGTTTTTACTGTTGTTGCTTTCCTGACAAGACTTGGCATGGTTCCTAGAACCGTCCCCCCTTTGAATTGGCTGGTACTTTTATTTTTCATTGGTGGAAGTCGCTTTATTGCTCGTTGGTGGCTAGCGGATGTTTATTCTGGTTTGGTAAACAATACGGCTGATGTTGGATGTACCAAAAACGTCATTATTTATGGCGCTGGTCATGCGGGGGTACAGCTAGCCTCCGCATTAGAGTGTGGGAAAGAGTTCGAATCTTTTGCTTTTATAGACGATGATAAATTATTACATAAGCAAAAAGTTAATGGTTTGAGAATCTATCCGATGACAGCATTAGCTTATTTGATTGAAAAATATCAGATAACAGATATTTTGTTGGCAATTCCTTCCGCCTCTCGTGCGCGTAGAAGTGAAATTATTCGATTGCTAGAGCCTTACCCAGTTCACGTAAGGACAATACCGGGAATGAGCGATATAGCTCAAGGTAAAATTAAATTTGATGAAGTACAGGAAGTAGATATTGCCGATTTATTAGGTCGTGATGCTGTGACTCCCGATCAGTCTCTGCTGAGTGCAAATATTACTAATAAAGTTGTTATGGTAACGGGGGCAGGTGGGTCAATTGGCTCTGAGTTATGTAGGCAAATAATTGCTTTACAGCCCGCTAAATTGATACTTTTTGAACGTAATGAATTTGCACTTTATTCTATTGATAAGGAGCTTAGACAGGCCATTATTGTAATGGCTGTGTGTGAGTTTGAGATTATTCCAATATTAGGCTCGGTTATTGATGAATTGCGGCTAAAGAAAGTTTGCCGGGCATTTAATGTGCAAACCATCTATCATGCCGCTGCTTATAAGCATGTACCTATGGTTGAGCATAACCCTGGTGAAGCAGTTAAGAATAATGTATTAGGTACACTTTGCCTTGCTCAGGCAGCGATTAGTAGTCATGTCGAAACGTTTGTTCTTATATCGACCGATAAAGCAGTAAGGCCAACGAATACAATGGGAGCGACTAAGCGTTGTGCTGAGTTGGTTTTGCAAGGATTAAGTTTAGAGGAAGGCCATAATACCCGCTTTACGATGGTACGATTTGGTAATGTGCTAGGTTCTTCTGGTTCTGTTATTCTTTTATTTCGAGAACAAATTGCGCGGGGTGGCCCTGTTACCGTGACAGATCCACGCATTATTCGTTATTTTATGACCATACCTGAGGCAGCACAATTAGTGATACAAGCAGGTGCAATGGGGCAAGGTGGAGATGTGTTTGTATTAGATATGGGTGAGCCGATTAAAATTGTCGATTTAGCTAAGCGGATGATTCATTTAAGTGGCTTGGAAGTAAAAGATGAGCTACACCCAGAGGGTGAGGTAGAAATTGTTTTTACAGGGTTAAGGCCGGGTGAAAAGCTGTATGAGGAGTTATTAATTGGTGATAATGTTTCTGGTACGACTCACTGTAGGATTATGCGTGCTGAGGAAGATATTATTCCTTGGAGTAAGCTTAACGAACAATTGGACCGTTTAAAACAAGCAATCGAGCATGATGATTGTCTCGCAATGAGAGCTATTTTAACGGAGTCAGTTTCCGGATTTGTTCCGCAGTGTGAAGTGAGTGATTGGTTATGGTTAGCTGAAAGGGACTTGAAATAACAAGTATTTTTTATGTGTATTTTGAGGTTTCTGCTGTGATTATCTCTCACAGCAGAGCTGATTGCTAGGGTATGGGAGAGCACGCGGCATTCTCTTCTGAAGAGGTTGCTAAATTTGTGTAGAGATTTGCACCTACTCCAGCTTTTGAACTTAAATTTGTAAGCAACTGAACTATACGTATAAATAGGTGTAGTAGCACTGCTTAGCCTATTTTGGCATGATTGTTAATCCTTATTTCCCACGTTGTTATGCAGAATACCGAGTTCAATCACTATTTACGAAGGCTGGGCTAGAAAGCTAGGGCTAAGCAAACACCTCTGCATTACTCAGTAGCATCCCTTGTTGATCTTTCTCGGAAAGTTGAGGTTCTTCATCAATTGGCCAGTTTATGCCAATGGCCGGGTCGTTCCAGACGATACAACGTTCAAATTCTGGCGCGTAGTAATCTGTTGTTTTATACAAAAAATCTGCTGTATCACTTAAGACTGCAAAGCCATGGGCGAAGCCTGCAGGTACCCAAAGTTGACGATGGTTTTCAGCGTTTAATTCTACGCCAGTCCATTGGCCAAAAGTGGGTGATGATTTGCGAATATCGACCGCAACATCAAAAACAGCACCGCTGGTGACGCGGACTAATTTACCTTGAGGCTGTTGGATTTGGTAATGTAGGCCACGTAATACGCCTTTAGCAGATCGACTGTGGTTATCTTGAACAAATTGAACATTCCCTCCCGTGGCTTTATTAAATGCTTTCTGGTTAAAGCTCTCAAAGAAAAATCCGCGGCTATCACCAAAGACTTTGGGTTCAATAATCAATACATCAGGAATATTTGTCGGGATTACTTTCATAAGCCGATCTCTTCATTTAGTAATTTAAGCAGGTATTGGCCATAGCCATTTTTTACCAAGGGTTGGGCTAATTCGGTTAATTTTTCTGCATTAATAAGGCCACTACGGAAGGCTATTTCTTCAGGGCAGGCAACTTTTAATCCTTGGCGCCGCTCGATAGTTTCAATAAAGGCACTGGCTTCATTGAGGCTTTCATGTGTTCCCGTGTCTAACCATGCGTAACCACGCCCCATTTTTTCTACACTGAGTTGTTTTTGTTCTAGGTAAAGTTTGTTGATGTCGGTAATTTCTAGTTCGTCACGCGCAGAAGGTTTAAGTGTTTTGGCCATATCAACCACTTGATTATCATAAAAATACAAGCCAGTGATGGCGTAATTACTTTTGGGTGTCGTGGGTTTTTCTTCTATTGAGGTTGCACGGCCTTGCTTATCAAAACTGACAACACCATAACGCTCAGGGTCATGAACATGATAAGCGAAGACGGTAGCACCCATCTTTTGTTTTTCTGCTTGGTTTAATGATAGCTGTAAATTATGACCATAAAAAATATTATCACCTAAGATCAGTGCGCTAGGTGAATTACCAATAAAATCAGCACCTATAGTAAAAGCTTGTGCCAAGCCATCTGGGCTGGGTTGTACGGCATATTCTAGGTGAAGTCCCCAGTCACTGCCATCGCCAAGTAGTTGCTGAAAGCGTGGCGTATCTTGTGGGGTGCTGATAATGAGAATATCTGTTATTCCAGTTAGCATTAAAGTGCTAAGTGGATAATAGATCATGGGTTTGTCGTAAATAGGGAGTAACTGTTTTGAAACTACTTTAGTCACTGGGTATAAGCGTGTGCCTGAACCGCCTGCGAGGATAATGCCTTTTCTTTGCGTCATAGTTATTTCTCTATAAATTCAGTTAACATACGTTTTACGCCAGCCTGCCAAAGCGGAAGTGTAAGGTTGAAGCTAGTTTGTAGTTTATGCGTATTTAGGCGTGAGTTTTTAGGGCGCTGGGCAGGAGTAGGGAAAGCGCTGGTTGGCACGGGGGTAATTGACTCTGAGTTTACTTTTAACTGCAGGCCCATTTTTTGCGCAGTGTCTATTACATAGCTTGCATAGCCGTACCATGATGTTTCACCGGAGGCTACTAGATGGTAGAGGTCACTTAATTCGGGCTGCGCTTGTGCAGTACGTATAGCATGTGCTGTGACATCAGCTAATAAATCCGCACCTGTTGGGGCACCCATTTGATCATTAATAACGCTTAAGCTATCACGTTCTTGCGCAAGGCGTAGCATGGTTTTGGCAAAATTATTACCGCGCGCGCCATACACCCAGCTGGTGCGGAAAATAAGATGTTTGCAGTTTGACGCTTGGATGGCTTGTTCGCCAGCGAGCTTAGTCGCACCATAAACACTGAGTGGCGCGGTAACATCAGCTTCAAGCCAAGGCGTATTGCCGCTGCCGTCAAAGACATAATCGGTAGAGTAATGAATTAACCAAGCATCGAGCGCCTTTGCTTCATGAGCTAATACACTCGGTGCATCGGCATTAATGATGTGTGCTAATTCGGCTTCACTTTCAGCCTTATCGACAGCAGTGTGCGCTGCGGCATTCACGATAATATCAGGTTTTATTTGTCGAACCGTTTCTGCTAAACCTGATAGCTTAGTGAGGTCACCGCAATAGTCTTGGCTACCAGAGCTAAGTGCAATAATTTCACCTAAAAGCGCTAAGCTGCGTTGTAGTTCCCAGCCTACTTGGCCATTTTTACCGAATAATAAAATTCTCATTATGTACGCTCGGCGTAGTTGGTTTCCACCCAATCACGATAAGCGCCTGATTGTACATTTGCGACCCACTCTTGATTATCCAAATACCATTGCACTGTTTTGCGTATGCCAGTGTCGAAAGTTTCGGCAGGCTTCCAGCCTAGTTCGCGTTCAATTTTACGTGCATCAATGGCATAACGCCGGTCATGACCTAAACGGTCAGTGACAAAAGTGATTTGTTCTGTGTAGCTTTTTTTGTCCTCGCGTGGGCGCAGCTCATCAAGTAATGCGCAGACGGTATGCACGATTTCAATATTAGGTTTTTCGTTCCAGCCACCAACATTATAAGTTTCTCCTATTATGCCTGCGGCTACGACGCGGCGAATAGCGCTACAGTGATCTTTAACATACAGCCAGTCGCGAATTTGTTGTCCGTCACCATAGATCGGTAACGATTTGCCGGCTAGAGCATTGACAATCATTAATGGAATTAATTTTTCTGGGAAGTGATACGGGCCGTAGTTATTTGAGCAATTAGTGGTTAATACAGGCAGGCCGTAAGTGTGATGATAAGAGCGGACTAAATGGTCGCTGGCTGCTTTACTGGCTGAATAAGGGCTATTGGGTTCGTATTGATGTTGTTCAGTAAAGGCGGGTTCATTTTTAGTTAATGAGCCATAAACTTCATCGGTGGAAACATGTAGGAACCTAAAATCTGTTTTATTTTGCTGGTCTAATGGATTCCAATAGCTACGTACAGATTCTAGCAAATGAAAGGTGCCGACAACATTGGTTTGAATAAAGTCTTCAGGGCTATGAATAGAACGATCTACATGTGATTCTGCCGCAAAATTAATCACGGCACGCGGTTGATATTTTGCTAACAATTCAGGTATGACTTTAGTATCGCCAATATCGGCATGAACAAAGGTGTGTCGGTTATCATCTTGTAATGAGGCTAAACTTTCTAAGTTACCTGCATAAGTAAGTTTATCAATATTAACGATTGGTTCATCATGTTCTTGTAACCAATCTAGGACAAAATTGGCTCCTATAAACCCTGCTCCACCTGTGATAAATATCATTATGTGTTCGTGTTTGCTGTGTTGTTAATAATTAGGTCTTTAGGAATTAAAACTTAATAGTATCAGAAAACACTGTCAGTCCTTTGAGGGCTGGCAGCGCTTCATAATCTAAAGTTTCAGGCTTTACTAATATGTATTCCTTGGTGTAACTTGCGGATTGAAGTCCGCCCTGCGTATGCAATCGTGCTAAAAGTCCCGTCTTCAGAATTAATGGCAAGGAAAGGCAACGCTATGACGGGTATCATGTGCGGCATTATGTGCCATATCCATAGGAGCGAAACCAACACCAAATAAAATAACGATACCTAAGGCCGCGGCGGCAAAGAGTTGTAAATTTTTGCTGCTTGCGAGGGGGATATTTTGTTCTTGGGCAAGCGAATTATCAGTATTCATAGGTCAGCCTTTATTAATCGGTAGGTTGTAAGGGGAAATGCCATCTATAAATCGTTGGCATAAAAAACCAGTCGTTGGGCCAATTATAAGCCACAACAAGGCATTTGCAATACTGGTTTGCAGGACAAATTGATGCCATAGATCGGTTAAAGCTTGTACTGCATTTGGGTCAGGATGGCTAAACCCATGCAGCTCAGGTGTTGGCGCTCCGATTAAATGCGGTAGTATTAGCAAAATCACCCCTGCACCTTTGTAATAACGAGGGCTAAAAGCTAATACGCCTAAACCAATAGCGCTAAAAGTGACAGTAAGGAGCCACCAGTTTTGTCGTAAATTTAGGTCGGCTGCATCCATACCTGGTATTTCTGGAGGCAAGCCTAAACTGGGGGCCATAAAAATGGCTAAATAAGCTGCTACGCCCCAAGCTAAGCCTTTTAATGCCGAACTAGCACCACGATAGACTATGCCGCAAGCTAATAATAAACTATAGGCTAAACTCATTAAAAAATTAGCCAGCCAAGTAAAAAAGGAGCGCTCTATACCATCTTCAGGCGCCCAAGGTTCGACTTGTTCGGTGTTCATAGGTTCAGCTACTTCATAAATTTCAGCCGCAAAAATAAGTGGGCTAACAAAATAGAATTGATACAAACTAAAAATGATGCTGGCAATGACTGCAGTTAAGCAAGCACTAAGAAAAATCTGGCGAAAATACATGGTTTGGGCCGTAAGTAAGAGCTATGGGGTTAATGTCGCCTGCATATCGCTTGCGACTTGTAGAGGGTAAAGTAAATACTGGGTTATGTGGAAAACCTTCATACTCCACAAGCTTTATATTTACTCTTGTTGTAGCAAAGAGAGGGATTAGTCATCAAAACTCAGCAACCTCCAAATAAAAGGTACGACAGTCACACCGCTGGAGTCAGCCTCGGGGTATTGTGGGCCATCAGGATAGTTATAGGCATAAATCTTGGCGCTATTATCAGCTAAATCCTGTAGCCCTAATATTTTATAGGCTTTTATTTGCAGTTGTAATGCGTAAGGGACGGCTGGGGTTTGCTGGTAATGTTGTAAAATATAATTTGCTCGATTGGCGGCGGCTAAATAGGCTTCTCTATCCATATAGAAGCGGGCAATATGTAATTCATGGCGCGCTAGTGAATTTTTTAAAGAAATCATGCGTTGTTTAGCATCAGCTACGTATTGGCTATTTGGGAAGCGGCGTATTAACTCATCAAAACTGAGGTAAGCATTTTGTGTGAACACTGAGTCGCGCTGTGTGCTATCAGATGGAACATAGCGATCTAAAAAACCTAAGTCACGATTGAAATTAACCAGTGCCTTTAAATAGTAAGCATAATCGACATTTTTATGTCGTGGGTGGGTTTTTATAAAGCGGTCTGCTGATGCTAATGCCGCTTCTGAATCGCCATTTTTGTAATAGGCGTAAGTTAAGTCGAGTTGTGTTTGTGCAGAATGAGGGCCAAAAGGGTAACGTGAATCCAGTTGCTCAAATACTTTTATCGCTTTTTTGTACTTTTCATCGGCTAAGTTTTCTTTGCCTTCAGCAATAAATTGCTCTACTGTCCAGCCCGTATAATTATCTCCTTTGGTGTTTTTATCGTTGGAAAAATAACTACAGGCCTGCAGTAAAAAAGATAAACAAAGAATAATCGTTAATTTTTTGAAAAATGATGGCATAGAGATAGCGACACGATGTAAGATTGATAAATTTTACTTTATTCTTTATTGTAAAAGAATTTGTTGTAGATAAATACAGTTGTTGGGAAAGAAATTTTATATGGCAATATTAACAGCCGAAGTACCCTTGGAATTAGCGGGGAAGCGTTTGGATCAGGTTTTAGTGGTGGTTTTTCCAGATTATTCTAGGAATAAACTACAGACTTGGATAAAAGCGCTACGTGTCACCGTAGATGGTGTACAAATTAAAGCAAAAGATCGATTGGATGGGGGGGAGACGATTGTTCTCGATGCTGAAGCAGAGGAAGTGACTGAGTATTTAGCTGAAGATATTCCGCTGGATATTATCTATGAAGATGATGATATTTTAATCGTCAATAAACCTGCAGGATTTGTTGTACATCCAGGTGCAGGTAATTGGACGGGGACTTTACAAAATGCTTTGTTATTTCATTTGCCGGATGCGGTCACGATTCCGCGCTCAGGGATTGTGCATCGTATTGATAAAGATACTAGTGGTTTATTGATGGTTGCTAAAACACTCGCAGCGCATCATAGCTTGGTTGAGCAATTACAAGCGCGCGAGATTCATCGTGAATATTTAGCGGTCACTATAGGACGAATGACTGGAGGTGGTACTTTAGATGAGCCTATTGGCCGGCATCCTACCGACCGTAAGAAATTTGCGGTCAATGACAGTGGCAAACGTGCAATAACGCATTATCGTGTGCTGGAGCGATTCTTACGTAATACGCTAATACAAGTTAAATTAGAAACCGGTCGTACACATCAAATCCGGGTGCATATGGCGCATATCAAAATGCCGCTCGTGGGCGATCCTATGTACAGTGGCCGGTTCCAAATGCCTAAAGATTGCGGGGTGAAGTTGGAAACTATTTTGCGTAACTTTAAGCGCCAAGCTTTACATGCTGAAAAATTGGGTTTAATACATCCACGTACTGGTGAATATATGGAGTGGGAATTACCCATGCCAGAGGATATGCAAGCCTTATTACTTGCTTTGAGGAACAATGACGCATTGGATCATTCCTGATTGGCCGGCACCTGCCAATATTCATGCGGCGACGACACTGAGAACAGGCGGATTTAGTCAGGCTGAATTTAGTAGTTTAAACCTCGCTGAGCATGTGCAGGATAACCCGGAGCATGTACTTCAAAATAGGCAGAAAATGACTCGCATGCTGAGCTTACCTAGTGATCCTGTTTGGCTGCAGCAAACGCATAGTGTGGATGTGGTTTGTGCTGACCAAACAGGTCAAATGTTTGTCGGTGATGCGAGTTATACGTATAAAAAAAATATTGTTTGTACGGTGTTAACTGCGGACTGTTTGCCGGTGTTACTTTGTGATATACAAGGAACGATGGTTGCTGCGATTCATGGTGGTTGGCGTGGATTGCTTAATGGCATTGTGGAAAATGCTGTGGCAAAGATGCCAGGCGCTGAAATAATGGCTTGGCTAGGGCCGGCTATTGGTCCACACTGTTTTGAAGTCGACCAAGATGTATATGATTTATTTATTAATAAATCTAGGCAATTTACGGGTGCATTTACACAGCAAAGTGATGGTAAGTATTTGGCGGATATTTACCAAATAGCTAGCATTATTTTAAAGGGTGTTGGCGTGCAGAAAATTTATGGTGGCCAGTTTTGTACCGTGACTGATACAGAACGTTTTTTTTCCTATCGGCGCGATGGCCAGACAGGGCGTATGGCAACTTTAATCTGGATGGAATAGTTCTTGTTTCTAAGCATAATATATTGTGGGAGGGGCTTTAGCCGCGACTTGATACAAGTCGCGGCTAAAGCCCCTCCCACAACTACAAATAATTTCACTTTATTATTTCTTTCGATGAATTTACTCTTTTTAATTATTATTTTTACGGCTATAGGTGGTGTATTAAGCGTTTTAGCCGCTTCTGTTTTTTTACTATTATCTGATAGTATGCGTGCTAAGGTTTTGCCGCATGGCATTAGTTTTGCTACCGGTGCTTTATTAGCGGTCGCTTTTTGGGGGTTGATTCCACATGCCTTTGAAGAGGTAGCGCCGTCGGAAATACAAACTTTATCTGGCTCGATTATGCTGGGCTTATTATTGTTTTTTACATTAGAAAAATTATTAATTTGGCGACACTGTCATTCTAGTAGTTGTGAAGTTCATGTTGATACCGATGAGCAAGACGATAGTCACGGACACAGTCATGCGCATGGTTCGCACAAATCAGCCGGAACAATGATTCTTATTGGTGATGGTATCCATAACTTCGTGGATGGTGTATTGATTGCTGCGGCATTTTTAACCGATGTTCAGCTGGGTATTGTCACTAGTTTGGCGGTTGCCGCACATGAGATTCCGCAAGAGGTAGGTGATTTTGCAGTGCTATTACATAGTGGTTTTTCTAAAAAGAAAGCACTGATTTACAATGTACTCGCTAGTTTAACAACTGTGGTAGGTGGCGTGCTAGCATATTATAGTTTGGCTGGGTTGCATGATAGTTTGCCTTATTTTTTAGCGATTGCTTCAGCCAGTTTTATTTATATTGCGGTTGCGGATTTAATCCCAACTTTGCATAAGAAAACCGATATTAAAACGTCATTACAGCAAATTGCTTTAATTTTAGCAGGCGTTATTTTAATTGTTTCACTGCATGGTATTGCTCATGATATTCAATTAGAAGGTGTAGATAATCATGCTGACCATGAAACGCGGACGAATATACTTTAGATTACTTAAGTCATGCCGATAGACTTACAATAAACCATAACTAAAAAGAGGAATTTTATGTTTGCCACAACGCTAATGAACCAGGTCAGCTGTTCTAAAAAAATGCTATTGATCTCTACCGCATTTTTAACCCCTTTGATGATTACCTTTTATTTATTCATCATGGGGCAATTAGCGGCTCTTGATATTGCCAAAAAAGAACAGACAGGCTTGCAATATATTGTTCCTTTACGTCAATTAATTCAGCATTTTCCTGAGCATCGCGGGATGACTAATGCATATTTATCGGGTAGTAATTCATTTAAGAGCAAATTATTATCTAAGCGCGAACAAATTATTCAAGATATTCAGTCGATTAATGAGGTTGACCAGCAGCTAGGTGAGCAATTAGGTGTCTCAGCTAAATGGCAGGAAATTAAATCAACTTGGAAGCGCTTAGAATCTGATGCCTTTGATGGGCAAGCAAAAGATATTTTTACGCGCCATACGCAGTTGATTGCCAATACTTTAGAGTTAGTTTTCTTGGTGAGTGACAGCTCAGGCTTAACGATGGACCCAGAGTTAGAAAGTTTTTATATTGCTTCTTCTGTGATTAATGCTTTGCCCCAAATTGTAGAGAATTTGGGCCAAGCGAGAGGAATGGCTACAGGTTTAGCGGCTAGAGGTGCTGTCTCTCGGCAGGAGAGCATTAAGTTAGCTAGCTTATTAGCAGTGGTACAGAATAGTATTAATAGTTTAAAGAGAAGTACGGAGGTGATTGAACAAAGCAACCCCGCGGTTAGCGCTAAAATTAAGCCAAATGCTGATGTAGCTATCCGTATTGGAGAAGGTTATTTACATTTTCTTGATCAAGAAGTTTTACAGGCAACGCCAATAAAAATTAAATCTACAGTGGTTTTTGCTAAAGGCTCCGAAGCTATTAAGGCTAATTTTAAATTATTGGATCAATTGATTTCTGAATTAGGTTTATTATTAAAACAGAGAGAAGAACAGCTAACGACAAAAATAACAACTTTAAGTCTTATTGTTGCTGTATTTACTTTCATAGCCTTATATTTATTTTTGGGTTTTTATAGGTCCTTTAACAACGCTATATTGAGTATAAAAGAAACAGCTGAAAAACTAGCAAACGGTGACTTAATGTCTCGTTTGCAAATAGATAATAAAGATGAATTTGCTGATGTGGCTGAATCATTTAACCGTATGGCTGGACAGTTTGCAGAGGTAGTGCGTGAATTAGAACGCTCTATTGAGCAGCTTGCCTCGGGGGCAGAAGAGCTTTCAGTGACAAGCATACAAACTAATCAAGGGGTTCAACGTCAGCAAGAGGAAGTGGAGCAGGTCGCAACGGCTATGACGGAAATGGCGGCAACAGTACAAGAAGTGGCAAAAAGCGCATCCTCTACGGCAGTGGCAACTAAAAATGCCCATGAACAAGCAAGTAAAGGGCGTTTGATTGTTAATAATTCAGTCTCTGCGATTACTGTGCTTGCAGAAGAAATTAGCGTGGCGACAGATGTGGTTAGACAGCTAGAGGCTGATGGGGAAAATATTGGTTCAGTCTTAGATGTTATCAAAGGTATTGCTGAACAAACTAATTTATTAGCGCTAAATGCTGCGATTGAAGCCGCAAGAGCGGGAGAACAAGGGCGCGGGTTTGCTGTTGTTGCAGATGAAGTCAGAACCTTGGCAAGTCGTACGCAAGATTCAACAACTGAGATACAGAGTATGATTGAGCGTTTACAAGAAGGTACTCGTAAAGCAGTTGGTGTGATGCAAGAAAGTAAAAAGCGAACACAGGTAACTATTTCGGAAACGCAAAAGGAAAGTGAGTTTTTAGAACATATTACCGATGCAGTAACTGAAATTGATGATATGTGTACACAAATTGCTAGTGCCTCTGAGGAACAATCCGTTGTCGCTGATAATATTAGTCAAAGTATTGAGCATATTAACGGCGTGACGATGGATGCAGCACAAGGCTCGCAGCAGGTGACTGAGAGTAGTGATGCTTTGGCGCGATTAGCCAGTGATTTACAGGCTTTAATATCGCGGTTTAAGGTTTAACTTATTCATCCGTGTCAATATAAAAGTTCCTTAATATGTTGTGGGCGAGGCTTTATATCGCAATTCTTCCTCGCTAAAAGCCTTTCCCACAAGTACCTTTAGGCCGCATAAACTTTATCCTTAAATTCACATAAGTCCTCAATAACACAACTGCCACAACGAGGTTTCCTAGCGATACAGGTATAACGCCCATGCAAAATCAATAAATGATGAGCATCCTGTTTGTACTCTTTGGGTACATTGTTATCTAATTTAGCTTCAA
>Ga0256840_1001386_pt1 | contig 22923 bp, 21 predicted proteins | sample 355202metaG_FD_185969 | JGI IMG/M metagenome (GOLD analysis project Ga0256840, IMG submission 185969) | Hydrothermal vent microbial communities from Mid Atlantic Ridge, Atlantic Ocean - 355-202 | ecosystem: Environmental > Aquatic > Marine > Hydrothermal vents | place: Atlantic Ocean: Mid...
TGTAGTTCTTCTGCATTGAGTGTGAAGTCTTTTTCGAACTTGAATAAGTATAGATTTTTAAACCACATGGTTTGTTGCCCCCAAGATTTTAATTATTTAAGGCGAGCGATTATGCGGAAGTTGTTATACTTCAACAATCTTATTTTTAACTTTATTTTTATCTACATTAGAAAGCGATCAAAAAACCATATGACAATAGAAAACTACTTAGCAAAACTACAAACCACCCCCGAATTATTAGATTTTAATGAGTTAATGAACGTTATAGATGAGAATTACACCTTCACTGAAACTGCTTTTAGTAATGGTGATCTGCTTAATGCGGCAGGAGAGAATTCAGGCTCGTGTAAGTTGTTTTCATTCGCTCAATTACAAGGTTTGACCGAAGAACAGACCTTAGCGTGCTTTGGAATTTACTACCGTGATGATGTTTTGAAAAACCTTGATGCTGATAATCACCAAAACATCAGAAACTTCATGAAAACAGGCTGGACAGGACTTAAATTTGAAGGAAAAGCCCTAAATTAAGCTAATTTATTAACCCACCCCCCCTGTTTTTCGATGATTTGTATGAGTTTTTGCTAATAATTTACACAAATCATCGAAAAACAGGGGGGGTGGCATATTAAATACATGATCTAATAGTCTGGTATTTTACAGATATTACTTAAAATCAAGAAAATATGCCTTATCAAACATTAAAACTCCCTCGCATTTATATTTCAGCCGCACATAAGTCATCGGGTAAGACGACTTTATCGATTGGTTTATGCGCTGCGCTTAATCAGCGCTCTTTGAAGGCACAGGCATTTAAAAAAGGGCCTGATTATATTGACCCCTTATGGCTAACACAGGCGAGTGGACGACCTTGTCATAATCTTGATTTTAATACCATGTCTAGCGATGAGATTGTGCGTGATTTTGCACGTTACGGACAAGATGCTGATATCAATATTATCGAAGGTAACTTAGGTTTATACGATGGTGTTGCTTTAGATGGTTCAGATAGTAATGCGGCAGTGGCAACGCTGACAAAATCCCCTGTTATCTTAGTGATTAATTCACAAGGTGTTACGCGTGGTGTTGCGCCATTGTTAATCGGCTATCAACAGTTTGATCCGGATGTGAATATTGCAGGTGTTATTTATAATTTATCGGTAGGTGGGCGACACGAAGATAAGTTACGTGCAGTCACCGAAGAATATACTGATATTCCCGTCTTAGGCGTGGTTAAACGTAACCCGCTATTGGCAGTTGATGAACGTCACCTCGGCTTAAAGCCAAGCAATGAAGGTAAGGGTGCAGCAGATAAAATAGCTCAGATTGCCTCGATTGTGTCTGATTCTATTGATATTGATCGTATCCTTGAAATTTCACAATCTGCACTGAGTATAAGTATAGAAAGCAGGGTGCCGATGCCTCTGAAAACTGATTTAGGGGGGGAGGTAAAATTACCTTCGAAATCATTGTTGAAAAATAAAATACGTCTTGGAATTTGTGAAGATTCTGCTTTTGGTTTCTACTATGCTGGTGATAAATTAGCTCTAGAAAAAGCAGGTGCAGAGTTGATTTCATTTAGCGCTATCGATGATGAGAAGTTGCCTGATGATTTAGATGCCTTGTTTATCGGCGGTGGCTTTCCTGAAACACATATGAAGGAGTTAGCTGATAACAAATCCATGCGAAAAAGTATCAATGATGCGATAGAATTAGGTTTACCAACCTATGCTGAATGTGGTGGCTTAATGTATTTGTCACAATCTTTACACTGGAATGGGCAATCTGCTCCGATGGTTGGTATTATCCCTACAGCTACCCAAATGCATGATAAACCCCAAGGTCGTGGATACGTTAAGCTTGAGGAAACCGAGGCGATGCCTTGGTCTAAAACTAAAGATTTAGACGCTGAAGAAAAGCAAATAATCAATGCGCATGAATTTCATTATTCTAGTGTTAGCGATATTGCAGCTATGCAATCAAAAGGAAGTTTTGCTTATAAAGTTCATCGTGGCTTTGGGATTACAGGAAAACACGATGGTTGGGTTTATAAAAACCTTTTAGCAAACTACTCGCATATGCGTGATACCGAAAGTTTTCGATGGGCAAGTCGGTTTATCACCTTTGTAAAAGACATCAATAACGGTTTTGATACTAAATATTAAAGTTAGAAAGAGAGAAAGGATAAACATGATAAAAGTTTCAGATGCAGCAGCAAAACAGATCGCAATTTCAATAGAGCAAATGGGTGGAGATATTCTACCTTTACGTGTGGCTATTACAGTCAACCAAGACGGCTCATTTCATTATAATATGGGCTTTGATGATAATTCTCGTGATGGTGATACATCATTTGAAGAAAAGAATATTCAGTTTGTGGTGGATGTTTCGACTTTACCTTTAGTAGGGGGTATGACGATGGACTATGTTGAGATTGAAGGAAAGCATGAAATTGTATTTTTAAACCCAAATGACCCTAACTACAAACCACCAGCGGATTAAGGTTTAGCCTCTATAATGTCATTAAATACACTGACCGATATTCCGATTAAAGTTACAAATGAAGTACAGCCTTTATCTCAAGAAGTGGATATTCATAGTGTCAGTGATAAACCTATAGAGCATATAGGAAGTAATGATATTCACACAGAAAAGGATAGTAGTAAGCAAGCTCCGTTAATTGAGCTCCCATTATTTGCACGCTTATTTTTTGTTTTTTTATCGTTTGTGTTTATTGCAATTGGCGCTACATATTTCTGGGCGGTTAATAACGATGAAGTGCCTAAATGGTTAGCGCCTGTTATGACAGGTTTATGGATCTTTGCAGGTGTCGGTAGTTTTTTATTATTGAACTGGATGTGGCGACAATTTAATCAATTTAGTAATGATTTATCATCCACGGTAAATCAATTACTAAAAGGTGATTTTAAGTCTCGAATGCCAATTCGTACAGAGAGTTGTCCATCAAAAGGGATTCGCAATCATATCAATGCCATTGCTGAAGACTATGAGTCCTTATCACATTCACAGCAACAACGTTTAGAGCGCCAAGAACGTTACATTGAACAAAAAAAGTATTACCTAAGTGTGCTCTATGATGTAGCTGCTTGTATTAATAAATCACATAATCTTGATGAATTATTACAGCGTTTTTTAGAAACACTTACAAATGTTGTAAATGCTGAAGCTGCAACAGTTCGTTTATTAGATAAAAATGATCAAATGCGATTAGTAGCAAGTATAGGTTTAAGTGATGAAGTCGTTAAAAAAGAAGAGTTGCTACCAGCACCAAACTGTCTTTGTGGAAAAGCGTTAACGGATGCAAAAGTAATGGTAAACACTGACGTTAGGCAGTGTGGCATGAAAATTGATGATCAATTCTTTGAAAATGAAGACGATATTGAAATGCTGGCAATACCACTACAGTACCGCGGTAAAACACTAGGTGTCTATAATCTTTTTGTACATAGAAAGGAAACTGATTTTTTAGATGGTGAGCATGAACTATTGGTGAGTATTGGTCAGCATCTTGGTATGGCGATTGAACAATCAGTAGTTGAAGAGGATGCCCGTACCTTATCAATTATTGAAGAGCGTACGCGCATGGCTCACGAATTACATGACTCTTTAGCGCAAACTTTAGCGAGTTTACGATTTAAAGTTCGTTTGTTTGATGATTCCATGAATCAAGGCAATGAAGAGGTTATTTGGCATGAGTTGGAAGGTCTGGAAAATACTATTGATGTAGCTTACGCAGAGCTTAGAAGTTTAATTACTGACTTTAGAGCCCCTATAGATGGAAAAGGTGTGGTACGCTCGGTAGAGAAGGTTACAGAGCGATTCCGTCAAGATACAGACCTAGATGTTTTCTTTTATCATAATTGGGATTTGGATAATCTTTCACGCGAAATTGAAATAGAAGTGGTGCGGATTGTGCAAGAAGCATTAGCCAATATTAAAAAGCATGCGCAAGCTGAAAGTGTTCGTATTTTAATGAGCAGTACGGCTGATGGACATTGCAGTATATTGGTAGAAGATGATGGTGTAGGCTTATCACAACGCTCAGAACCTAATAGTAAAACGGGTGAGCATATAGGGCTTTCCATTATGACAGAACGAGCAGAACGTATTAATGGTGAAATTTTATTTGAAAGTGATGAAGGAGAGGGTACATTAGTACAGCTAAGCTTTGATGTTCTCCCCGTCAACAATGAGAGTAAGGTCACATTAACTCACACAATAAAATGAGTGTATAAATTAACGATGAAAATATTACTGATAGACGATCATACTTTATTTCGTGCAGGATTGTGCGATCTATTAACTCGTCGAAAAATTCAAGTAGTAGCGGCCGTAGGTAGTGGCTCAGAAGGCTTAAAAGTAGCGGCAGATGAAGAATTCTTAGATATTATTCTGCTTGATATGCGTATGCCAGAAATGGACGGAATTAGTGTTTTAAAAAAGCTGAAATTAATAAAGCCAGATTTACCTGTTGCTATGCTTACCACTAGTAGTGATGAAAGTGATTTAGTGGGGGCTTTACGCAATGGTGCACAAGGTTACTTACTAAAAGATATGGAGCCGGATGAATTAGTTGTAGCACTTCAAGATATTATTTCTGGCAAGACAATTGTTGCACCTGATTTAGCAACTGTTCTAGCTAGTGCTGTTCAAGCTGAAAGCCAACCTAAAGTTGAGAAAGAAGATCCCTTTGCTATTTTAACACCACGTGAATTCGAGATTTTAACGTTGTTAGCCGAAGGGCAAAGTAACAAAGTTATTGCAAGAAATTTAGGTATATCAGATGGTACGGTTAAATTACATGTGAAGGCAATCTTACGTAAGCTAAATATTAGTTCTCGTATAACGGCGGCTGTTATGGCGGTTGAACACGGGGTTAAAAAGTCTCCTATGAAAATCCCACCAAGGCGTGAAAGGTAGCTACTAGCTCTCTGAGCGAAGTCGAAGGGCGCGGGTTTGTACTTATTAATTTGTTTTTAATCTGTTGTTTGTCTGTTAACAAACCAGTTATGTATTTTAAATATCCTTTGTTTTCAACAATATCGATACTTCCTTCGGAAGGTGTAGCGATATACCTTCTTAATGCCTAGGGCATTTCTAGAAGGCAAAAAAAAACGAGCCAAATGGCTCGTTTTTTTTTGTCACCATTAATACCCCCGTAATAATGATAACGTGTCATCGTGTTAGCCCAGTAAATCAACTCCCCAATAGTTTGTTGATTTTATGGTACGTTGACCATATCAGCGGTTCAATAAGATTCTATATTAAGTCATAAATGTAGACGACTTTTTATTATTTTTATTTGTTTAGAGTATCTCATCCAACAAAAGTCACACCACAAACCCCTTTGAAAAGTGACTTTCTTGCTGAAGTTGTGTGTATATTACGGTGACTAGCCTGAATCGAAGCTGAACGATCTATCTAACTGTCAAATAAATGCTGATAAAATCTTATTTGTTAATAAATACAATAACTTAACAAATAATCATTTTTGTTCTTTCTATCATTGTTTTTTCTTGTCTCTATTTTTTATAGGTAAAAATAAGCGAGGGTCAACTGCATTTCCGTTTAAATAAACTGACCAGTGTAAATGTGTCCCTGTTACTCGACCTGTTTTTCCAACTTTACCTATAATTTGTCCACGGTTTACTTTTTGACCTTTTTTTACAATTATTTTACTTAGATGTGCATACAAGCTGAGTAGGCCATTCCCATGATCTATATAAACAACGTTACCAGTAAAAAATAAATTCCCAGTAAATAGTACCCTCCCCGCTTCAGTAGCTTTGACCGACCTTCCTAGAGGAGCTGCAATATCCATACCGCTATGTGGATTACGTTTTTGTTTATTAAAAATACGCCTCATTCCAAATCGTCCGCTGTCTCTACCTACGGTAGGGAGAATAAAATTAAAATGAGGTGTATTGCTAGTAAAAGTGTTTCGTAGTTTCTTTTTAAAGAAAAACTCACGTTCAATTCTTTTGCTAGATGTTTTATTGGGGTTAACTTTGTTCTTATTTTTAATGGTTAATCGCTGAGTACGATATGGATAGTCTTTAATGCTAAATGTTTTAGTTGTTCTTTTTTTGGATGCTAGGGTGATTGTCATACTCTGTTGACCAATTTTTGCATTTAGTGGTATTCCAACCACAGCTAACCAATTTTGATTGCCTTTAATAACAGCTACAGATTTTTTTTGATAAGTAACACTTGGTTTTAGCAAATTCGATGGAGCAACAGTGATAATCGCAATACCTCCAGGCTTTAAATCATTACGAGGAAAGGAATAAGCTGGAAGAGTGATAAGTATATAGGTAAAAATAGTAATAAATGAGAGAGTATATTTCATGGCAGAATGCTAACACTCGTTACGTTAAGAATGTATTTAATTTTCAATTTGGTATTAGTCTGTTTTATTGGTCATCAATAGTCATAGTTATTAATTATGTATTTATATTAATAAACACATAATTAATAATGAAATATATGCCCAAAGGGGTGGAAATAAGCTAATTGATTATGGTACTGTCGGGGTATAAGCGTGCATTATAATTCTTTAATAATTTAAGAAAATTAATAGCATAGCAAATAAAAAGCACCAAATATTCAGTATCTCTTAAGTATTATAGGTACTGCTTATTTTGGATATACTATCAAATAACAAGGATGTTAAAAGTGACCCCCAGCTTTTATACCAACCCAGTATAAAAGAAGCACTTTACTCATAGTTGTTATTGTAGACACTATTGGAGAGTGATCTATGCCGCTACAAATTACCCCCGTAAGTTCTTTAGATAAGAACATTTCAAGAATACAATCTGCTGATACTACTAAAGTAACTTCAGTGACAACGACAACATCTAGTAAAAAGGATAGCTCGCCATTAACTTCTATTAAAAAAGGAAAAGTTCCTCGTAAAGAGTTAGATGCTATTCAACTCTATCTAAAGGAAATTGAATTTTCACCTCTTTTAACACCTGAAGAAGAAGTAAAGTATGGACGCTTAGCGCGTGAAGGTGATGAAGTAGGGCGACAAAAGATGATTGTTTGTAATCTTCGCCTAGTGGTTAAAATATCACGACGTTATATGAATAGAGGTCTAGCACTACCTGACCTGATAGAAGAAGGAAATCTTGGCTTGATACATGCGGTAGAAAAATTTGACCCAGAACGTGGTTTTCGTTTTTCAACGTATGCAACTTGGTGGATTCGTCAAAACATTGAACGTGCTTTAATGAATCAATCTCGTACCATCCGCCTACCTATCCATATCAATAAAGAAATTAATCAGTATTACCGCAAAGCACGTGAACTGACTCAACTATATGGTGAAGAACCAACAATAGCTGAAGTTGCACTTGCTTTAGATAAGCCATTAGAAAAGTTACAGAAGTTATTGAATTATGGTGAAAGAGTTAGCTCATTAGATATCACTATCGGCAAAGAAGGTAATAGTCCATTAGTCAATTTCGTGTCTGAAGAAAGTGAGTTAGAACCAGATGAGGCTATCAATGATGCAGCAGTACATGACTCCGTAGAAAGTTGGTTGCATCAGCTAGACCCAAAACAACAAGAAGTCATTGTTAGGCGTTTTGGTCTACATGGTCATGATAATTCAACTTTAGCACAGGTTGGTGAAGAGCTAGGATTGACTAGAGAGCGCGTAAGGCAAATACAAATGGAAGCATTACGTCGTTTGCGTAGAATACTTGAAAATCAAGGGTTTTCAGAAGATATATTGTTACAGAGTAATTAATTTAACCACTATTTGTAAAACTTACTCCCTCTTTTTTCCATACAAAACAGCGAAAAAGAGGGGGGGGGTGGCTAATAAAAATATAACTTTATTCGGTTAATTTCACTGTTATTAGGTGAGCATTTGATATTGACCTGATAAGTCAGTGGATATTTGTATCAGGCTTATGAAATTGGATCGTTTGTTCTTGTTGAGCCTTTTCATAACTTCTATCAAATACAAATTCAATCGAAAGACCTCCATTTTTGTCTTCGTCGGCTAATTTATCGGTTGTTGGTTCTGTAATATCACCTTTACACTGTATTTGTTGTAAATCAGGCAAACGTTTAGCTAGATATGTACACATGGCTATAGCAGTCGAATACTGTTCTTTAAATAGCATATTTACTAATGAGTTAGCGACAAACTGGGATCGTTGTAAAGCATTTGGATCTTCAATAAAATCAGCGCCTAAGTGTATACCTTGGTCCATGTGTGCATCCATATTGTCGAGGTACTGGCGTTGATGACCAGGTACCGGTTTCTTGCGATCAAACTCTAATATGGGCTCATCGTTTACAACGACATAAAGAATACTCTCATCCATTATGCTTCTATCCTAGGTCATCAAAGCCAGCAGCTTTGTATAATTCTTTAGCTTTTATAGGATCTTTTTCAACGCCTTCACCTTGTTCATACATCATTGCAAGCGTTGTTAGTGATCCCTGCAGACCTTGCTCAGCAGCTTTTTCAAACCATTCAATAGCTTTAGCTGAATTTTTTTCAACGCATTCACCTTGCATATACATGAAGCCTAAGCCATGTTGCGCAATCGGATAGCCTTGTTCAGCTGAATTTGTCATCATTATTACGGCTTGTTCAGGGTTTTCAACTGTACCTAGGCCATTTTGATACATAATCGCTAACATATGCTGGGCATGTGCATCGCCATCATTAGCAAAAGGTGATAGGAGTTGCATCGCGCGTGAAAAATGTTTTGCTTCAAATGCGGCTACGCCACTTGAGAATTCTACTTCTTCATTGTCTGTTCTGTTTGTTTCTGTCATCTTAATATTTCAAGTTTTGTAAAAGAGGGAGGGAAAATATAGCAAGCTAGCCTAATAAGCAAAAAACCTTATTAGGGATATACTTATAGCCCTGTGTGTATTCGTGGCTTATTCAGGTTTATCACGTAGCATTACATGGCGAGAGTCCAACTTGTCACTACCATCAATGCCTTTAATCTCTTCATCCACTAAACCAACAGACTTAATGGTTTTTTTAAATAAGCTGTAAAACTCAGGCATTAGGACTTGTTGTATATAGTCCAGTGCCCATTTACGATCTTTAGGGCCAAGCACATCAGAAATATTGGTTCCAAATTCGCGACCCATGGAAAACCCTGGTTCATCGCGTTCATCATTCCATTTAGTCTCTGAGTAACCTTCAAAGCGTTTATTGAGTTTAGCAATAAATGGGGTACGGTAGTCTCCTGCACCGCTAAAGTCTCGGGCATTATCTTGCACATGATCAGACACTTTTTTTGCATACATACTGATTAATGTACCGCGATCTTCATCACTCAATGTTTCATGCACAATGCGGTCTAGCGCTTGCACCATAAAAGCCATGATCTCTTCCATAACTTCAATGCGTTGTACCTGGGTTTCAATTTGGAAGTTTTCATTTTCAATTTCTAGTAAAGTTTGCATGCCAATTTTCCAACTATTAAAGGCAAGTACACTGACGGCATCTTCTACTGATACCTCGCGCTCTTCCTTGCTCCATTTTGTTTTAATACGAATTCGCATGAGTTTTATCCTAATTTCCAGTAACGCGATTATAGTGAAGATAGAGTCAAATGCGAATAACATTACTAAAGGAAAACCTGATCAAGTCCAATTAATAAAGCAAGCTTAAAACAATTGAATTTAATCAAGCTCTTCTTAATTAGGTATAATCAAAATATGAAAAAAGCACTGCAACAAATCATAAAAACGGTCCAATACAATTGCCACATCGCCGATGCCCGTCATGCAGGAGATTATACACTCTGTGTTTATTTACTAAAAATGCGTGAAATGTTTCGTTGGGAGCATGGCATTGATTTTAAAACCACATTAACAACTGATGCTGTTGGTGATTGGCTTACGGCACGAGAAGGTGTTTGGGATGATCTTGAAGAGCAAGAATATCAGTCACTACAAATTGACAGTGAAAGTTATGAACCTTTTGATAATGATTTGATTAATACTTTTCTGGATAAAGAAAAATTAGTATATAACGCAGGTTTAGGTCTACGTTGTCGCCCACATTTTTTTATTGCGGAGCTTGACGAAACGATAGAGCATGATGAATATACGGTATTTATATCCGGTAAAGAATACGCACGAGACATGGCCGCACCACCTGCAATGGCACAAGGAACTCATATTTTTATCCGCCGAGAATCGCTACGCCGTGTGATTTGGGAAATACTAGATGATGCGTTTGTTGCAGGTTTAGATAATCCACTCACACGAGCAATGAGTTTTTATGATTTTGATCTGAATCCTGAAGTAGCACTTAATCAAATGGCAGAAGCAGAAATTGAATATGTAATTCAACATGAGATTGGGGAGGTGAAAGCTGGTCAGACTCTTGGTGAGAGTTGGAATAGAATGACCGCAGAATTAGCCAGCATAAAAGTTAGAACTCAGGCAGAAATAATGTTGAGAGCAGTGAGAGATCACTTCGCAGATTCAATAAGTACACTTCCTTTGTTATTGAAAAATAGAAATAAGGCCTCAATTCATTTCTATTTTGGTAATATGACAGCGATGCGCAAATACCTCGCGCCTAGCTTGGTAAGTGCCTATGAATACTGGCATGAAACAAAAGATTTTAGCCAGCTAGATAAATATTTGGCTAATGCCCAGTTACATTGGAATAGACTAGCAGTTGATATAAACAAACACTATAAAGACTCAAACGACGCATCGTTGATTGAAGACTTAATTAAAGACCGTACATTATGATTAAATTAAAAGAAGTTCAACCACGTAGCTTTATATTTGAGCAAAAACAAGCACTTCCTGATGTTTTGTGTGATGATATGGTAAGTCGGTTTGAAGCTAATCAGACAGACCAATATGCAGGCAGAGTAGGTTCAGAACAAGGGAGCAATACAAGTCTTAAAAAAACTACAGACATTATTATAAGTGGTAAAGAGCACTGGAAGGATGTCGATAATAATTTGTTTCGTTCATTAGCAATGGCCCTGAAGGATTTTAAAAGTAGCTATCCTTACTTTGGTGATATGAGCCGTTTTAAAGATATGGGCTACAACTTGCAGCGCTATCAAGAAGGTGAGTATTATCACTGGCATGTGGATAGTGATAATGAGATTTTAGCGCCACGTCAGTTAGTAGCCATATGGTATTTGAATGATGTAGAGGAGGGTGGTGAGACTGATTTTTTACACCAACAGGTTAGTGTTACTCCTGAAAAAGGTAAACTAGTACTTTTTCCTCCCTTTTGGACGCATCAACACCGGGCTGGCACGGTAACCAAAGGTGTGAAGTATATTGCTACAACCTGGATTAACTTTCGTTAGCGAGTTTCTAGATCATACATTGTCATGTCACCTTCCAGATTTAGGTGCATAGCATATGCGCTAGGGACTCTTGATAAAATATAAGCGGCCATTAGTGTGCCTGTTTCTTTATTGTCTGTTTCAAGTGCAGTGAGAATACGTTCTGATACTATTTGACAGCGTTGTAGAAGATCAGGATTCTCAACCCAATCACGACTCATTTGATAGCCCTGATCCATATCTTTATCGAGCATATCGAAGTAATCTTTGGCGTCAGTGATCATTTCATTAGGTACATTGATCTCTTGCTCATGTTCATCTACAAATATTTTAAGTATCATTGGTGTGTCCTTTTCTTGCGAGGATGAAAGACTACTAGAAAATGGCTCTGAAAAAAACCATATAAATTAAGGGACTCTTATTTGTTATGTTATTAACAATAAAAAACGTATTAAGTGATAACCAGCTTAAGGTCATTCAAATTTTATTAAAAAATGCAGATTTTGTCGATGGGAAGTTATCAGCAGGGAAAGAAGCGGATAAAGTAAAAAATAATACCGAGCTTTCATTACAAAGCCCACTGCATGACCAGCTTAATCAAATGGTCATGTCATCATTAATTCAGCATCCTGAGTATCAGGCTAGTGTATTTCCTCTAAAGGTTGCTACTGCGTTTTATGCTCGTTATAGCAAAGGCATGGAGTATGGCTATCATGTTGATGATCCTATTATGGGTCCTATGACGGGTCGCTATCGTTCAGATGTTTCTACTACTGTTTTTTTAAATGATAAAGAGACCTATGAGGGGGGAGAGATTGTGATCAAAACAGCTTTCGGTGAGCAGAACATAAAACTGGAGGCTGGTGATGCTATTATTTACCCGTCCAGTAGTTTACATCGTGTTAATAAAGTGACCCGTGGTGAGCGTCTAGTGGCAGTGACTTGGGCACAAAGTATGGTAAAAGAAGCTGAGAAACGTGCTATTTTGTATGAGCTGGGACAGGCTAGAGATGTATTGCTTACAAAAGAATCTGCAACAGATGAAACGTCACATGTGAGTAATGTGTATGCGAATTTATTGAGACGATGGGGAAGCGTATAAAAATAAAGCCACTTGAAAAAGTGGCTTTATTTTAACTTACTTCCAGAAGTTAGCTTCTGTAGATGCTAATTCACGTACTTCGTTAGTTAATTCTTGGTAACGCTTACGGTATTCTGTCCATTCACCACCAACATAGTTTTTCTCATCTTCATACTCACCACTTTGTTCGTATTTAATAAACTTAGCTTGCATATCAAGCATTTCTTTGATTAGTTCTGCTTTGTTGCTCATGTGAATTCTCCAGTAGCATATTCGTCAATTTAACAATGCGAGAAGTATACCTTGCCAACTTGCGAGGGGTATACCTCCAAAAGGATATTCGCATTAATAAGCTCTTATATACTAAGTATAGGAGGGGGTGACAAGTACATTATTATATGACATTGTGCCTGCCATTAATCGAACTAAGAAGAGGACTATCTGATGGCATTAGAAGTAAACGGACAAACAATAGCAACAACAGAAGCAGGTTATCTAGAAAACCTTAACGATTGGACAGAAGACGTGTGTAAAGCAATCGCTGAAGAAGAAGGTATCGAGCTGACACAAAAACATTTAGACGTTGTTGAGTTCTTACGTGATGAGTACATCAACAATGGTGGAAATCAACCAATGGAACGCGCCATTACAAAGCATATGTCAAAAGTTTGGGGTGAGAAGTTAAAAGGTAAAGATTTATATACTCTTTTTCCTCGTGCACCAAGTAAGCAAGGATTGAAATTAGCAGGTTTGCCTGCAACTACGCGTAAGGGTGGTTACTAGTCGTCTAATAGCGTGCTAAAACACTGATATAATACTTAAAAGGCATGCCCACCCCCCTTGTTTTTCGATGATTTGTATAACTAAATTCATACAAATCATCGAAAAACAAGGGGGGTGGGCATGGCTTTAGGGGTAAAAACCTTAAACTACCTCTGAACTTTTAGGTTTATCAGTTACAGCAAAGTTATCTAGCCATTTTGTTACTCTGCTGAGTGTTTCTTGTAACATTGCACTTTTTACGGGCTTAGTAAGGTAGGTAGTCGCACCTGCGATAACACCTTGTACTTCGTCTAGTGGTGAGGTTTTTCCACTAAGCATGATGATAGGTGTTCTTTTGTATGAAGCCTTTGCTCTCATGGCACGACAAGTCTCATAACCGTCAATTCCAGGCATTATAATATCAAGGAATACTAGGTCATATTCCTTGTCTTCAATCTTTTCTAAGGCCTCTTCGCCTGACTCGGCAAAATCAGCGGTAATACCTGCATCTCGAAGCTCTAACTCTAATTGTTTTCTGATGGCGGCACTATCATCGATGATTAATGCATGATGACCAGAATGTTTAATATTAGATTCTTCTGGTTCTGGTGCTACAGTATCTATCTCAGCTTCAGTATTTTCACTTACTTTATTTTCTACCTCCTCTTTTTTAGCAGATGAATTTTGTGTTTCACCTTCAATTTGATCGCCATTACCAACATCAATATTCTGATCTTTAATTAGCTTCACTTGATCAATTAATTTCTCTAATGCTTTCATCACGCGAGTAATTAGAAGAGGGCGTTTAATTTGTAGATCACCTGAAGTACAACCTGCTGCATCATTCGATATTATTAATACTTTATGGTTCTCTAGCTCTGTCTCATAAAGAGGATAATCAGTTTCTGATGAAATAATGAGATCAGAGGATTGCATATCGTCGCAATTATGACTGACAAGCCCATGAGTGGCATTAAAAGCAATGACTCGATCAAAAATCGCATGCTCCTTTGCTTCTAATCCTGAGAAGTAAATACCGATACTGTTATTATTATTCATACTATTGCCTATTTTTCTGTGATATTTCTTATTATTTTGAGTTTATACAGTTACATCTTGTTTTAGCCAAGTTTCCATTGATTCTAGTAATGTGTCTGTACCAACAGGTTTAGTTAAGTAGTCGTCAACACCTGCTTTTTTAGCTAGCTCTCTATGTTTGTTTGTTGAGCGTGATGTAACCATAACAATCGGAATATTTTTCTTCTCATCCCAAGCTCGAATAGCTTGTGTAAGTTCTAATCCAGTCATGCGTGGCATTTCTAAGTCTGTGAAAACAAGATCTATATGATTTTCATTGATTACACTTAACGCATCCAAACCATCAACAGCGGTTAATACATCGTATTCTGTTTTATCAATGATCAAACTTAATGCTTTGCGGTTACTTAATGAATCATCTACTACCAAAATTTGTGGAGTCGTATCTACAGTTGTTGTGTGAGTACTTGTGTCATCTAATTGTTTAACAGTGTAGCTCGACTTTTCGTTGCGGCTCAATAACTGGGGTAAATTAATTACAGGAGCTACAGCACCATCACTTAAGTGACAGGCACCTATAACACCATTTGTATCATCAATAAAGTGCGATAGACTTTTGATTACGACCTCACGAGAATGAATAATCTGGTCAATATAGATAGCGTGTAATTGCTGAGAGCCTTTAATTAATAATAAAGTCTGTGCTTTAGTGAAATCAACATCATTCACCGTCCATCCTAAAATTCCTGCTAAGGATTCAATGACTAATTCTTTACCTTCGTGGCGAATAAGTTTTTTACCTTTGCGGTCAAGAACATCTTCAGGTGATAAATAATATAATTGTTCTATTGAGTCAGTCGGTATAGCAACTTTATTACCTGCAGTTTCAACGAGTAAGGTCGAAGAAGTTACTAAGGTCAACGGTATTTTAACTTCAAAGCTACTGCCTTTGCCAAGCTCACTATTTATAGTTAATGATCCTTTTAAGGCTTTGATACCTTTATTGACCACATCCATACCTACACCACGACCCGAAATATCAGTCACATCTTTTTGCGTACTGAAACCTGGTTCTAAAATGAGTTTTAATACTTCACTTTTTGAGTACTCTTGATTTGGTGTAATTAAGCCTTTATTGATAGCACTTTGATAAATTTTCTCTGAATCGATACCAGCGCCATCATCGCTTAGCACCATATGTATAAAGTTACCTTGGCGAGAGAAATCAAGTTGAATTTTTCCTGTCTGTTTTTTCTTTTTTCCACTTCGTGAGTTAGGTTGTTCAATCCCATGGTCAATTGCATTACGCAAAAGGTGTAAAAGAGGATCTGCAAGACCACTAAGTATCTCTGTATTAATATTAATATCATTGCCAGTAACAATTAGTTCAGCTTTTTTATTAGTTTTTCGACAGGTTTGCCTGACTATTCGCTCAAGTCTAGGGATCAAAGTATTTAATGATTCCATGCGAGAGCTTAGTATGGTTTCACTGAGTTCTTTGTTTAAGTTATCAAGTGATCTTAGCTCATCATGGATGCTACTTAGTTGTTGCTTAAGTGTGCTTTCGATCGTCTCACTATCAAGAATACTTTCTGTTAATAAACCTGCGACACTGTGTAATTCATTGTAAGTATCCATTTCAAGTGAATCAAAGTCTTTGTTTTGCATGTTAGATAGCATGCGCATTTGATTTTTTTCTTGTTTATAAATTGTTGCAGTTAATTCATCAAGCATATTATGAACACGTTTATCTTGTTCTTTCATCTGAATACTAGTTAATAATGTTTTTTCAACTTTATCAGATACTTGACCTGATGTTGTTACCAGTTCTCCAGCAAGATTTAAAAGCTTATTAATTAAGGTAGTAGGGACACGAATATGAGAGTCACTTGCAGATATATTTGTAGGACTAGGCGAAGCAGCTTGTTTTTTGTTGTCACTTTCAACTGACTCTATCTTATTTAGGCCACTATCTTCTACTAGTAGGCTATTGTCTTCTACACAAGAATCATCAAGAATTGTATTTTCAACGATATTCTTATCTTCAGGTTTTTCTTCTATTTTATCGTTTTGTTGTTTGAAGTTTGATTCCTCTTGAATGATAAAGTCTGGTAGCTCAGGCATTTTCAATTCAATAGGTTCATCAATGGCGACTAAATCGCTTTCTATAAATTCAGCATAAGTGGTTAATTTTGCGAGAACTGATTTAAATTCTTCAGGTGCTTCTGATTTGTTTTGAACTGCTTCAAATAGACTCTCCAAACAATCGGAAGATTCGGCAAGTAATTCAGCAGTTTCTTCTGGGATTGTGTTATTTACTGCGTAATCGAGAATATCTTCAAGTTTATGCGTAAAATCTACAATTTCTGTAATCCCAACAACACCACTTGCCCCCTTGATTGTATGAGCAATTCTTGCCGCATGTTCCTGTTGTTCTTTGTTAGCTTTGCTTTTTGAAATAAGGTGAAGTAATTCGGCTATTTTTGTAACTTGTTCAGATGTTTCTTGTAGATAAACAGAAAGTAGCTCTGGATGCACATCTTCATCCCAGGAGATAATATTTGTACTTTGGGGAGAAGGAATTTCTTCTACAGTATCTTCTATCTCAGTAGGTATAGATGGTTCTGTATTTTCTATTTCTAGGATAGGTTCCTCAACACTACCGGTATTCTCAGTAAGATTAGTTGGGCTTCTTAGTACCAATAATAATGATTGCAATGCTTCAATATCTATTGGTTCTAACCAATCTTCTCGTGTAAGTTCTGCGCTCAATGCTGAAAGGTGTGATATTTCTTCAGGATCAGTTAGACAAGCACTGATGAGTTCAATCCATGTCCAGCTTTCTCCAGAAGAAATGAATTCTCCAAGATTTTTTGTACATTTTTTAGAAATAAGCGCTAAATTATTTTGGCACCAGCTGCTAATTTTTGCTACTTCTGGATAACCAGATATTTCAGATAGCATATCGAGTCGTTGTAATTCTTCGAAATAAGCATCTAATTTAAATGGTTGTTTCTCTGTTTTAATTTCAGAGGTAACTAGGGTCATCACAATATCATCAAGCTCTGCAGTAAAGTCGCTTAGATCATCGTTTTGACTGAGTGTTGGCAAGGCATTTTCTTCTATATCTGCACTTTCCTCTTTTTCTAGTATTTCATCAACCTTAGTTTCAATTGTGCTTTCAATATTTTCTACTTTAACTTCCCTTATTTCCTTTTCTACAGTTGTTTCTAGGTTTTCATCATTTTCAACTATATCCACAGTATCATCAATGATGTTATTAACACTTATTTCTGCTTCTTTCTCTGCATTTTGCTGTGATATAAAGTCTGGGAGTACAGGAGCGCTGAGTTCAAGTGGTTCATCATCCAATTCTTCTACAACTTCAGCGTAATTAATCAATTGTGATAGTATTGTGGGAAAATCATCTGGTGCTGCTTTCTTTTCTTGAATAGATTTATAAAGTGATTCCACGCAAGTAGCAGCAGAATGCAATAATTCATGCGATTCAGTTGCTAGACTATGATCTATACCATAATCTAGAATTTTTTCTAGCTGGTATGCATAAGTTGAGAGTGCAGTGATGCCTACAACTGCACTACCTCCTTTTATAGTATGGGCAATACGTCTTGCATCTTGTCGTTGTTCTTTTGTGGATTCTTTTTTACCAATATTACTTAAATATTCTGTGATTAAGATAATATTTTCCGCTGTTTCCTCAAAGTATACTTCTAAAAGTTCAGGGTGTACGTCATCCTCCCACTTAAATGATAGATCTGATGATTCTTCTGTGCTTGTTTCAATTAATTTAACCGATTCTTCATCCGCTTTAACAATGTTATCAGTCGCTTCTATTGAAACAGGTATATCTTTGTCATTGAACCCTAAAGGGTCTTGTAAAAATAAGATCAATGGCTCTAAATCTTCAATAGCTAAAGGCTCTAACCATTCATCACGATTTAGTTCTGCATTTAATTCTGAAATTGTAGAAAGCTCATCAGGCTCAGCAATAGCAAGTTTAGTTAATTCTATCCATGTCCAACATTCACCCGTTTCAACAAATTGACGCAAATTATCAGATGGATTTTGCGAGAAAAGTGATATATTTTTTTGACACCAGTTACTAATTGGTAGGAGTGGTAAATACCCTGATATTTCAGCTAACATTTCAAAGCGTTGTAATTCTGCAATGTAATTTTCTGGTTCTATTAGTGGATCATCAGTACTCGCACTGATGGTTGTCAATGTCATTACAATGTCGTCAACTTCCATACTAAAGTCATCAGTATCTAAATTTTCACTTTCATCACTATCATTGATTATTTTTAGAGTTTTGACATTTTCGATATTAATATTATCAGGCGCGTTTTCTTCGAAAACTATAGCTGTTTGATCTGTTGAAGATGTTTCTTCATTCTCTAAAAATAACTTTTCGGTAGAATCAATAATTATATTTTCTTCAATGTCCTCATAGTAGTTACTTTTTTCATCAGCAGTCACTTTTATTGAGTTACTCTCTACATCTTCTGTAAAATTATCAAGTGCTCCAGTATCTTTATAGTTTCTTTCTAATATTGCTGATTCAACATCTTCAAAAATATATTTATCTGTATGCTCGATATCGTCCAGTAGTTCAGTTGAACTTTGTTCATTATTAACATTTGTATCACTAGTATTATTTAATTCCTCATTAGAGTTAGAACTCAAGGTGTCACTACTATCGGTAGATATTTTTACAGACTCTATCCAGCTTGCTAGATTACGAAGCAGGGGAGCAGAAGGTTTTACTAACCAGTTAGGCTCAGTGAGTGCCTTATAGATTATTGGAAGTAGTGATTGATCATAACTTTGTAACAACATGGATAGTATTTCCATCCATTTATAATAACTACCGTTTTCTAAAAGGGTCGTTACTTGTTCTTTATTATCATTATCTAGTTCAATATTTAGCATCATCCAGTGTGTCAAGGCTCTTAACTCTGGAATATTCATCTCTTGCGAAAGTTGTTCTAGGTGTGAAATTTTATTATCAATTACTTCTAAAGAATCACTGATGTTTTCAGAATCAGTGTCTGCAAGGCTCAAGATGATATTATTAAGCTCATTAGCGATGACATTGTTATTATTATGTTGCATCTGTTGTGTCTCCTGACAGCTAGCCATTACTACGGATAAGTATAAAATACATTATCCGTTCTTTTTTATGCCTCAGCTTCTGATTTAGCAATATTATTTTCGTTGTTATCATCAAGTTTAAAAACGTTTACAGAATGTACTAGTTGTTGTGCATAGTCACCCATATTACGACTCAAGCCTGTTAACGATAATAATTCTTGTCCAGTTGATTGTGTTGATTTCAATATGCTTTGTGCTTTGTGCTTGAGACCTTCACTGATTCCAACCTGTTCACGAGATACTAGTGCAATTTTATCAACTGATTCAGCCAGCTGGATAGTTGTTTCTAATACTTCTTTCATCTGAAGTGCAGCATCTTCAGCTCTTGTAGACCCATCTATCACCTGTTCTATCGTTTTATCCATGGTTGCAATTGTCGTATTTGTTTCTTGCTGGATATTACGTACTAAGGTGGATATTTGGCTCGTTGACTCACGTGAACTCTCTGATAATCGCTGGATCTCTTCAGCGATTACGGAGAAGCCTCGACCTTCATCACCCGCTGCTGCTGCCTGCATACTAGCATTAAGGGCAAGTACCGTAGTTCTTTCAGCGATAGTGTTGATAATATCGATTACATGAGATATTTCTTGTGATCGTTCACCGAGTTGTTTGATACGTTTACCAGTCTCTTGTACTGTATCTCTGATCTCGGACATGCCTGTCAATGTTTCTGATACCGATGCGTGTGCTTTATTAGTTGAAGCGATAGTAGTGTCCGCCATATTATTTGTATCAGCTGCTGAGTTCGCTATATCATCAAGACGAACCATCATGTCATCCATCTGTTCTGCAGTTTCGATAGCTTGTTCTTGCTCTCGCATTGCGAGTTTATTGACAGACATTAAGTGAATATTTACTTTCTTAGATGTCTCGTTTACCTCAGTGGCTACATCACGCACTTGCATCAATGTGGCTGCTGTTTCTTCTGCAAGAAGATTGAGTGCGTCAGCTACTGGGCCAGTAGCATCTTCTGTAACGGCAGCACGAACAGTTAAGTTACGTTCACTTAACTCTGCAACGGCTTGTAGTAATTTAAATACCGACTGATTTAATTCCTGATGTTCATCTTCTGTTTTATTAAGAGATGTAGCACGATCATCCAGCAAGCTATTAAGAGCAGTACCTAATTCTGCAAATTCATCTGACCCTTTAATCTCGGCACGTGCATCAAACTCACCTTCTGATAGCCTGTGTACAACTTTAGTTAATCTCTTAGCTGGACGTGTGATAGAGAACATAATCAAGTTACCAAGAATGATGATTCCAAGAATACCACCGACAATATATAACAAAGTTTTTTCAACTGTTTTTTCTGAATTTGTGATTGCAGCGGCACTATTTGCTGCAGTCACTGCATATTTGTCTTTTTTGATTCTGGTAATATTAGAGATCAATGCATTTGCAAACGGAAACATTTTTTTCAAAACATATGTATTTAGTGCTTTCTTATCTTCTTCGCCTTTAAATAGTTTAGCTGCACCTTCATAAGAAGCCAGTAGACGCTTTTGTTGAGCAAAAAGTTGTTGAACAGGAGTGCTTTCTTTTTCAGCTGCTGTCAATGTATTGTTAAACGTATTAAAACTTTCTTTGATCTTGGCAATACCTTTTTTTGTTCTTTTTTCGCCGGCTTTCCAAAAGATAAATCCGGAGTTAATATTAGAGAGTAACTGTGTGTACTGCTTATTTACGTTTTCCGTAACATCAGCTGCGGCAATTACAGACTTAAAGTCTTTATCACTTTGTTTCAGTGTGTTTGCATCAGAAGAGATAATGGTAAATGACAGATAACCAAGTAAAAGTAATAAAATGGTTGGTAATGCTATTAGTGAAAGCATACGAGTGTTGATGGATAATTTGTTTAACATGGCGCTACCTTTTATTTTTATTTGTATTGTGTTCTTATTTTATTTGGTAATTATTAGATATTTTTAAACGTATTTAATAATTTATCATGATCAATTTCGAAGAGTTTATTCGTCGAGTTCTTCCAGGTTTTTCCTTGCCAATCTGGCGAGTTATTTACAGATCTTGAATAGGTGTAATCATTAATATTAATAATTTCTGGGAGCTTATCAATTTGAAGAATTATTGGAGCATGGTTGTTATGTTCTACCATCAACAGATAAGTTTTTTTACTTTGTATGTATTTATTTTTAAGTTTTAATTCACTATTAAGAAGAGTATGCATATTGACTACCGGCATAATAATACCACGTACACTGATAATGCCCGTGCACCAGTCAGGTGTATGAGGAACTTTATTTATTGTTGTAGCTGATAAGTTCTCAACTTTAAGGTTCTTCTCAAAAATAAAATTATGGTTACCTACCGTATAAAAAAAACGGTTATTGTTATTATTGAGTCTTCTTCTTTTTTTAGAATCAACAGCTGAATTTAAAATAGAGCTATATGATGAGCTCGCATACATATCCGATGCTTTAGCTTCAGTGTTATTAACCACATTGTCGTGTTCAACAGTGTGCATTTTCCCCATCCTTATATTTATTATTATCGTTAAATAGGTTATTAATAATTAAACAGTAGTTAGTTTGTCTAATATCTCTTTATCTTCATATGGCTTAACAATATATTCAGAGGCTCCAAGTTGTCTTGCCCACTGTTTATCAACGGGGTTTGATTTACTTGAAACCATGATAATGGGAGTGCTAGCGAATGTTGGATTTTTCTTAATGGCGCGACAAGCTTTGTAGCCATCACCATCTTCCATAACGATATCTAACATAATGGCATCAGGTTTCATTTTTTCACTTAATGTAATTGCCTGATTTCCTGAACTAGCGGTAATCGTTGTATAGCCTGCAGATTCTAGAATAGACTTTAAGTGTTTAAGTTGAGTATCTGAATCATCCGCGATTAGTATGGTTTGTATCCCGCTCATTATTATTTCCCTTATTAGTGAATATTTTTATTATTTTAAACCTCAACAAAATCATAAATGAGGTGCTTTTTTATGTAGTAGCATCTACTTTACCTAATTAGGGATAAAAGGGAAGAGATACCCGACGAGTGGCTTTTTATCAATAATATGAAAAATCATTCTCCAGCATTTAATGACTTTATACCTTTATGTGGAATAAATATACCGCAGCCTAATTCTTTAGAGTCTCCTATGCCTAGCTGTTGAATTTTGATAGAGGTTTCGCTATCAAGATCAGCAATCATAAGATGTTTTGTTGATAATATCTTAGTTGGTGTTTTAATTGTGTGACTTTTTCCGCAAAGCATTTTTTTAACTTTAAAATCAACTGTTAGTTTTAATTCTTCAGAAACTCTAGTAAGAAAGGTATTTTCAGTTTCAGTTGCATCACTTAATACATAACGAGAAAAGATTACACTGCTGTTAGAAAAAACTTTCTTTTTTGATCCTAAAATTTCTAATTTATGGCCATCAATATCAAGTATTTTACCGTTTAAATCTTTTCTTGTCGTTTCAAGCTTGTCAATTGGGATGCGCAAGGTCATTTTTGTTCTGCGAGAGGGGTAGAGCAGAGCATTCTCATCTTCTGGGCGCATCCA
>Ga0256840_1001387_pt1 | contig 22915 bp, 24 predicted proteins | sample 355202metaG_FD_185969 | JGI IMG/M metagenome (GOLD analysis project Ga0256840, IMG submission 185969) | Hydrothermal vent microbial communities from Mid Atlantic Ridge, Atlantic Ocean - 355-202 | ecosystem: Environmental > Aquatic > Marine > Hydrothermal vents | place: Atlantic Ocean: Mid...
TATTGATTAACAACGTAATATACAAAAATAATATTTAAAAAACAAATATAATTAACTATTATTTAGTGATTTATAAGAGGTGTTATTAAATTAATAAATTACTTTTTTTAATGCGTTTGCCCTGAAAACAAAGTCCTATAAGTAGTTTTTATTTTGTTTTTAACCTATATTTGTTTTTTTTAACATTATAAAATGACAAAATATTTAAAATTAGCAGGTTTAGTCCTTTTAGGAATTGTTGTATATTTATATTTTACATTATACCCTAAATTTGTATTAGTAAGTGGTTTTTCAGCAAAAAGTGTGGCTTCACATTATTTTTTGGCTGCAAGAAGTCAGCAATTTACTGAGAAAACGGATAATGATATAGAATCCATGAATTTAGCTTCAACAAAAATGGATAAAACAAAAAAAACCGTGTCTTCTTCCGTTTTTGGTTTAAAAAATAGAACCGCAATGTATGCTGATGATTTAGGAACTATTTTATTGCCTGAAGGAAAAACAACCTTACCAACAAATTTATTAAAGCCTAACCGAAACAAAACCCCAAAAGCTTTACCTTTTCCTTACGGTAATTTACCTCAAAAAGATACTGTTTTTGCAAATATTGATTATAATATTCTAGATAATGCACTTACAAAAGCTTTTACTAAAAATACCAATATAAAGAAAACACGAGCTATTTTAGTAATTTATAAAGACCATATTATTGCCGAAAAATATAAAAACGAATTTGATGAAAAGTCACTTTTTTTAGGTTGGTCAATGGCTAAAAGTATTACCAGTACTGTTGTTGGTGCTCTAGAAATGAAAGGTGTTGTAGATTTAGATGAAAACAATCTTTTTACTGAATGGAAAAATGATGATAGAAAAGAAATAAAACTTCGTAATTTATTAAATATGAATTCAGGTTTGGCTTGGGAAGAAGACTATACCAAAATTTGTGATGTTACCGAAATGCTTTTTGAAGATGCCAATATGACCCTAAAACAAAAAAATAAAAAACTGATTGGTAAACCAAATGAAACATGGAACTATTCTAGTGGAACAAGTAATTTAATTAGTGGATTTATTAGAAATCAGTTTAAAACACAGCAAGATTATTTAGATTTTTGGTATGGTGAATTTATTGATAAAATAGGAATGCACTCTATGCTTATTGAACCAGATTATTCAGGTCATTATGTAGGTTCTTCTTACGCTTGGGCTACTGCAAGAGATTGGGCTAAATTTGGTTTACTATACTTGCATCAAGGAAATTGGAATGGTACACAAATTCTTAATAAATCTTGGGTAGATTTTGTTAAAACACCAACCAATACTTCTAATGGTGATTATGGAGGTCATTTTTGGGTAAATCAAGGTTTACATTTTCCTGATGTTCCAAAAAGCATGTATTATGCAGATGGCTATCAAGGTCAGTTTGTGTTTATTTTTCCGAGTAAAGATTTAGTAATTGTTAGAACAGGATTAAGTGGTGAAAAAACACATATTAATGAGATGCTAAAGGATGTTTTAGCTGCTTTTTAGTTTTTATTTCTCACAAAGTTGAATACAAAACTATGTATTTCTATGTGTCTATTGTGGTTAATTTAGCCACTAATTACACGGATTTACACAGATTTTCAAGAGTTAAATTTTACAGATTACTATGTTTTTCTATGTACCTATGTGGTTTATTTCCACTCAGATTTGTAATTAAATAATACCAAATACACATTAAAATGAGCTGAAAGAAATTGAATTAGTTTATTGCTTATTGATGAATAAAAATCTATTCATAGCCTGTGTTATGGATAGGTTTTTTGAAGAAAAGGAGTGATAAACTAAACGATTTATTAGGCTTATTTTAATGTGTATTTGGTATAACCTCTTTTTCACTAAAATAATGCACAATAGCTTGTTTTAAAAGTACGGTTTGCTCACCTCCTTTTAAAAAAGGCAATTCTTTTACTAAGTTGTAATGAGGCCAACCATCTTTGTCAAAATAATCAAACTCATAATATCCATAAGGTTCTAAAAGTTTACAAACTGCAATGTGCATGAGTTCTAATTTTTCATCTTTTTTAAACTTTTGATAGCCTTTGCCTAATTCTTGAACTCCAATGATATAAACAATAGAATCTACTTCCATTTTTTCTCCATCGGCAAATTGATTAGATAATTTGGTTTGAATACTTTCCCAAGCTTCTTTTATATTTATGTTATCTGTCATTGTTTTTTAATGTTTTTGTTGTAATAAAAATGTGTGTCCTGAAATTCCACATTATATAAAATTAATCCAGAAGCAGGAGCAACAAAAGGCAAAGGTCTATCAATATTATGTTCAATTAATGATTTTTTTATAAAATCTAATGAAATTTGTCCTTGTCCTAATCTAAAAAGTGTTCCCATAATTAAACGGACTTGATTGCGTAAAAAACCTCTGCTTTTAATTCGGTAAACATAGGTTTTTTCTGGGAAAAAATTAGCGGTATAAATAGTGTTTTCTACAATTTCACTAACCAATATTTCACGATTAAAATTTCCAAATTCTGTTGGTTTGGTACAGTAATGTTTAAACCAATGTTGCCCTTTAAAAAGAGCAGCTCCTTGTTGCATTAGTTCTAAATCCAATTCCTCGTAAAAACAAGTTAATATTGGCGCTGCAAAAGGATGGTTTTTTGTGCCAAAAGAGAAAAAATACAAGTATTCTTTTACTTTTGAATTGTTAATAATATTAAACTTTTCATCCGTTTCTACAATAGAAAGTGCTTTAATATCGTTGGGTAAATTTAGATTAAAATCGATTAAAAATTGGTCTAAATTTGTGATTTCATTTTTAGCAAAAAGTTCCATAGGAAAATCATTTGCCGAAACTCTAGCATCTGTTCTTCCAGAACCAAGAACTTTTGAATTTCCAGAACCTAAAACAAAACGTAATGTTTTTTCTACATGACCTTGTAAAGTTTTATGATGTTCTTGACGTTGCCATCCGTGAAAACGAAAGCCTAAAAACTGTAAACGAATGATATAAAAATACTTTTTCATGGAATGGCAAAAGTACTGATTATTTTTTTTTGTTTTTTTTTAGGTAAAAGACCATAAAAACTTCTATATTTGTAACATGTTAACAAATCAAAGTAAATACGCAATTAGAGCCGTTTTATATTTAGCTGTTTATACTGACGAGACTAAAAAAATGGGTTCTAAAGAGGTTGCTGAAATGATTAAAGTTCCAGCACCGTTTTTGGCTAAAATTCTTCAAAAATTAGTTAAAAAAGATATTATTTCATCTACAAAAGGACCAAGAGGAGGTTTTTATCTTACCGAAAAAAATCAATTATGTTCAATGTTAGACATTGTAGCTGTAATTGAAGGAGTAGAAATTTTAAGTGATTGCTTTTTAGGCTTGCCAAGATGTGGTGATGAAAATCCGTGTGCAATTCACCATATAGTTTCTCCATTTAAAGATTCTATGATTAAAGAAATGGGTGATAAAACCATTGCTGAATTTGCTAAAGAAACTAAAGAAGGAAAATCCTTTTTGTTTTTAGAAGATTAGTAAACCCTTTTTTCTCGCAAAGGCGCAAAGGCGCAAAGACACCAAGTTATAAGTAAAAAAATAGAATAATTAGTTATTATCAAACTATGATTGAATGATAATATCCTTTAAATCAAAATTGCATTCAACTTAGCACCTTTAAGAGAAATTAATAGTTGAATAGATATAAAGGTTAAGAATTTTAAATATTTTTTGTAAATTGCTCATTATTGAATACTCATAATGAAGTCAAACTCACGTTTTAAAAAAAACATCAAAGGTATTGAATGCTTAAACTGCAAGCAACCAATAGCTAGTGTTGATAATTTTTGTTCTAATTGCGGACAAGTAAACGACACCAAACCACTAAGTTTAAAACAGTATATTTCTGAACTATTAGGAGGTTTTTTTGCTTTTGACACACGCACCATAAATACACTTATTCCTTTACTTTTAAAACCTGGAGAGGTGAGTAAGGCATATATTCAAGGTGAACGGATGAAATATGTTAATCCGTTTAAGCTGTATTTACACACTACTATTTTATTCTTTTTGATAAGTGGAATTTTTTTGAGTTTAGATAAATATAAAAAATTTGAAAAGGAAGACAGTACAGCTAAAAAAGAATTAACCATAGATACTAATTTACAAAATAAAACATTTAACTTAGGCTATAAAACAGGACAAAATTTATATAAGAATGGTCAAGAAAAAGCAATTTTTACAGATGAAATTAATAAAAAAGTTAAAAATATTTTAACTCAAAAAAAATTCACTACTACTGTAAATGATACCCTTTTAGGAGTTAAAAAAAAGGATTCTATCTTAAATATTTTTATTACAAAAAAAATCAATCAAGCCTACAAAAACATTTCAAAAAATGAAGATTTTAAAAACGACAGTTTAATTGATTTTAAACGGTTTTCTAAAGTGTTTTTAAAAGATTTAAAGCAAGAAAGCTTAAAACTTAATTACACCATTCAATTGGATAGTGTTAAAAAAAGAGAAACTAAAATTAATTTTTCTTCTACAAATTCTAAATTGAGTAAGTTTTTAAATTCTAAAACAAAAGAAGTTAGTAACGCTTTAGACTCATTAGGCTATAAAAAAACAGCTACAAATGTGTTCTTGTACCAAAAAGCGCAAGAAATTAAAGAAATAGCCAAAGGAAAAGACGCATTAACCAGTTTCGGAAGTAATATGATTTCAAAAGCGTCTATTGTTATGTTTTTCTTTTTACCGCTGTTTACACTATTTTTAAGCTTGGTGTATTTTAGAGGTAATAAAAATTATACGGAACATCTTATCTTTGTGTTTAATGTACAAACGGTATTTTTTGTTTTTTTACTTATTGGAATTAGTATAGATAGAATATTTGATATCGATTTTTTTTCTAATATCGCCTTACTCGGTTTTACTATTTATCTGTTTTTTGCGATGTTAAAATTCTACAATCAAGGCATTGGAAAAACATTTTTAAAATTCATCTTTTTAAACTTTGTGTATGTATTTATTTCCTTTTTTGCATTGATGGTAGTTGCTTTTTTGGCTATTTTAATATGATCATAGAGTATTAAATAAAACCATTACTTCATCACAAATTTAGCTCCTAAATTAATAATGTTTGCATATAAACCAGTATTTCGTTTATAATGTGCATAGTTTAAACTCATGTTTTTAAATCCAAATTTCCATATTTTTCGTTTGGTAAAAATATCTGTATATTTTATTCCAAATCCAAACTGATTGGCATTGTACTTAGACAAATCAAAATCTGATGTATAAAAATCATACGAAGATAAGGCTTCTTCATAATTATAAAAGTATTTAGCAGCTGTTTGAGTGTAATATCTATAACTTGGATAGAGTGTAAATTTATCGCTTACTTTTATAGGAATTTCTACATTTAGAGTGTGTGAATTGATTCCCCAATCATCAAAATAATAACGGTAATAGGTTTTAAACACTAAAAATTCATTAATATAATAGTGTAAACGCATTCCAATAGGTGTTTTTAAACGGTTGTCTGGTAAACGTTCAATATCATCTGCTAATTGAAATACGCCGTTATTTTTGTTTGGATCTGTGTAATACGGAATATCACTTGCTTCACCAATATAAAAATTAGGTCTGTTTTTAAAGTAAATACGTTGCATTGGATTAGAAAGCCATCCTTTTTGCATAATGACATCGGCAAATAATGAAACTTGTAAATTTTTACTTAAAATTTGCGAAAAACTTAAACTCGCAGAATAGGTATTTCTTCCTTTATCTATGACTAAAGTATTATTGACAGGTTTCCAAGCAGTTAAACTATTCTTATTTATCACATTTCCATTTTGGTCTAAAATATCAACGCCATTAAAAAATCCAGCATTTAAGTTGCCGTTTGTATTTACATACGTATGAATTTCTGTTGGATATTGTGGTCGCCAAGTGTCTAAATAAATATTGGCTGTTAAACCAACTTCTGTATTTTTTTTATTGAATTGTTTGCTTAAGCTACCTCCAAATCCAAAGGAAGAATAATCAAACTCATTGGCAAAACTTAGATGAGCAGAACTTGTTGTGTTTCTATTATCTGATGAATGGCTATAAGCTAAACTACCACTAGCCCAAACGTCGGTTTGAGAAGCTCCAGAGGATGCTTGCCAAGGTGTTCCTTTTATTGGTCCAGAAGAAGTACTTCCAGAAGAAGCGGCAGATTTACCTTGATAACTTGGTCTTCTGTAATCGTCGTCATCTTCATAATCATCATCATCACCTCCGTTAGAAGCACCTGTAAACGGATTCAAGTTACTTGATGAAGCTGAAGTGTAATCAGAAATAATTCCATCAAAAGTAAATACATCATCATCGTTTAGTGGAATTGCAATGGTAATATCTAAAGCAATATCTTTTAAGTTTTCAGATCCAATACCTCCAGTTACCGCTGCGTTATCTCCGTCTTGCGCATAGAAACTTGATAATAAGTCAATTTCTGTACTTTGTAACACACGTTTTTTATACACTTTGGTACTGTCTTTTGTCTGTTGAGAAAACACATTTAAAGTAACTATTAATAAAAGGGTTGGTAAATATTTCATTTGTTGAATGGTTATAATTTGATTAAGAGATTATGAAATAAATTCAGAATGACGGTTTGTGTATTAGAATGACGGTTTTATATAAGAAAGATAAATTTCATTCAAAATTCATCATTCATCATTCATCATTCAAAATTTAAAATTTATTTTTAATTACATCCACAACCACCGCCAGATTTTCCGCCATTTGCTCCAGAAGCTGCTTCACGATAGACTTGGAATGTGGTTTCAAATTTTTTTCCTTTTCTTGGAGATAAAGCCATATCTGGATCATTGAGGTTCATTTTTTGGTATTCTTTTACCGTTACGCATGAACTGCTTAAAAAACCTATTAACACACTAAAAATTAGTACTTTTTTCATTCTATTTGTATTTTTTAATATGAATTCCATTTGATTTATGGATACTTCCTTTATCGTCTATAATAATAGCTTCTATTTTTGGCAATTGGTTTACTAGATTTAAACCTACATCAAAACCCATAACAAAAATGGATGTTGCTAAGGCATCTGCTAATGTTGCACTTGGAGCAAAAACAGTGGCAGAAATAATTCCGCTTGACGGATAACCCGTTCTTGGATCAATAATATGAGTATAACGAATACCGTTAAAAACAACATATTTTTCATAATTACCAGAAGTAACTACTGCTCCTTTTTTTAATGGAAAGACACCATATACTTTTTGTTTGTTTAACGGATTGGTAATGGCAATTGTCCAATCTTTACCATTAGGTTGCTTTCCCCAAGTGTTCATATCACCAGAAGCGTTGATAATTCCAGCTTTTACACCTTTTAATATTAATATTTTTTTTGCTTTATCTGCTGCATAGCCTTTACCAATTGCGCCAAAACCAATTTTCATTCCTTTACGTTTTAAGAAAACCGTTTGGTTTTTTTGGTCTAATACAATGTTTTGATAACCTACTTTTATAACCGAGTTTTTTATTTTTTCTTTTGAAGGAAATACTTTCATACTACCATCAAATTTCCAAATCTTATCCATTGAAGCGTAAGAAATATCAAAAGCGCCTTCTGTTAATTTTGAAATAGCGATAGATTGCTGAATTAAACCAAACAATTCACTACTTACTTTTACTGGTTTTATTCCTGCATTTTGGTTGATTTTAGAGGTTTCGGAATTTTTATCCCAAGAAGAAATTAATTTTTCAATTCGAGAAATTTCGGCTACAGCTAAATTTATATATTTATTTGCAGTAATACTGTCTTTTTCAACTACGGTAATATCAAACCTGCTACCCATTAATTTTAGGGTTCGTTGATAGTTTTGTTGTGAAAACAATACGTTTGAAATTAATAAACTAAAAAAGAAAATTACTTTTTTCATTTTACAAAGCTAACAATTTAATGTATTCCTTTGGTGAAACACCTTCATATCCTAACTTTTTTAACACTTTTCCACTCTTATCTAAGAGTAGAACAAGTGGAAAAAAGCCATTTGGATTAAATTGTTCTGCCAGTGCATCGTTGTGTTTTTGCTGTTCTTTAGAGAGTTTGTTTTTTCTTCGTCTAGGAAAATCGGCTTTTACTAAAACTAAATTTTCTTTTGCGAAGGATTTAAAATCTGCTGTATTCCAAATTTCTTGTTCCAATTTCATACACGGTGCACACCAATCAGATCCTTGAAAAACAATTAAAACATGTTTGTTTTCTTTGGTTGCTGTTTCTTGAGCAGCTTTAAAATTAGTTTCCCAGTTTTGAGCAAATGAAGCAATACTAAAGAATGCGAATAAAATAAAAATTGATTTTTTCATTGTGGTAGTAAATATTGTTTATAACGAGATTTATAATGCACTTATTATGCCAAATATATCTTTTAAAAAGGCTAACAACTAATTGCTAACCTTTTTGTTATTCAACTAATTAGTTTTGTTTTTATCCGTTATCACCGTCGTCTTCTCCATCATTGTCATCTTCACCATCACCATCTTCACCATCATTATCGTTTCCACCTTCTTGATCATCATCTACACCATCTCCATCTGCATCATTATCATCACCATCTTCAACACCATCGTTATCAGAATCTGTATCTAAATAATCTGGAGTACCATCACCGTCTGAGTCGTCGTTAGTTGTAGATCCATCATGGTTATTATCTTCATCAGCAGTATCAACACCATCACCATCATCATCTGTATCTTGACAGTTTGGAACACCATCACCATCAGTATCATCATTAGTTGGATCTCCATCTCCATTTATATCTTCATCAGCAGTATCAACACCATCACCATCATCATCAGTATCTTGACAATTTGGAATATTATCTCCATCAGTATCATCGTTTAATTCATTTCCATCACCATCCATATCTTCATGTGTATCAATAATTCCGTCATTATCATCATCAGTATCTTCATGATTTGGTGTACCATCATTATCAGTATCACAACTATTTATAGAAGATTGAAAGTCCGTTTCATTATTTATGGTTACAATACCACTTGTAGTTTCAATTTCAAAAGGAAAAACAATTCCATTTACATATTGTGTACTTGTAATAGATGCAGCAATGGCAGCTAATTGCACACTATCTGTTACAACTACATCTGTACCGTTATTATACGTTAATGTAATTGGATACATAAAGTTAAAACAAAAATCAAATTCTAATCTTTGATCTACATCATCTCCTGTTGATGTACTGTTAGTAGCTGATCTATTAAGCAATGTTCCAGGAACAGTATCGTGTAATTTTTGAATAATTATAGTTGCTGTTTCACTAGGTTCTGAGCTGTTATTGTCTTCAACTTGATCTTTATTACAAGAAGTTAAAGTTACTAAAAACAATGTAGCAAATACAAATGCTATTTTTCCGATGTTTAAATTTTTAAATGTGTTCATTTTTTTATTATTTAATTGTTATTATTTATTTTTTTAAATGATTAATCAATAGTAAAACGAATGAAAGGTTTTTATCCCTACCTTTTTTAATTATTTTTTTAAAAATAAAAGGCAAACAAAATGTTTACCTTTTACAAATTAACCAAAAACAATTAGAAAACTAATGCGTTAAACTATTGTGTTTATAAAACGATTTAGTTATAGTTTACCCTAAAAATACATAAAAAAGATTATATTTGTGAAAACTACTAAGCAATTAAATGGATCATTCGCAACAAGACATTTGCAAAGAAAAAGTCTATAATAAAGTGTTTTACACCTATGCAAAGGACTTAAAAAGACATCTTTATTTTAAATATAAAGATATGGCTTCTGCTGAAGATATTTTACAAGATACTTTTATTAAATTATGGAATAATTGTAGTAAAGTAACACTTGAAAAAGTAAAAAGTTACCTATATACTGTTGCTAATAATGCTTTTTTAGATGTTAAAAAACATGAAAATGTGGTAAGAAAACATCAAAAAGGTTTTGTAAATTATAACGAAACAGAATCGCCAGAATTTTTAATGATAGAAGAAGAGTTTTTGCAAAAAGTAGAACGTGTTATTGCTAGCTTACCAGAAAAACAGCGAGAAGTTTTTGTAATGAGTAGAATTGAAAAATTAAAATACAAAGAAATTTCTGATAAACTTGGTATTTCTGTAAAAGCAATTGAAAAAAGAATGCGAAATGCCTTAATTGTTATTCGAAAAGAAATTGGTAATATATAAAGGTAGGGATATTTACAACACAATCGTTTTAATATTGATATAGAATATTATGGAAGAAAATTACGAAAAATATTTTGCCGATTGGATAGCAGGTGAAATTACAGCTAAAGAAGTAAAGGCTTTAATTCCTGAAAAGGAATTTTTAGCATTTCAAAAAATAAATAAGGCTTTTGATGTTTTATCAGATTTAGAAACGCCATTAGATAATACACTAAAAGAAATAAAACAAAAAATAGATGCTAAAAAAGCACCATCAAAAACTAAAGTAATTAATCTTTATGTTAAATGGGCAGCTTCTATTGCTGCTGTATTTGTTTTGTTTATTGGAATAAATAAGTATTTTGATCAACCAGAAATTAGTATTTATGCCAATTATGGAAAGCAAAAAACCATTGCTTTATTAGATAATTCTGAGGTGATTTTAAACGCAAATTCAACTTTAAAATACAACAAAACAACATGGAAAAACAAAAGGGAATTGTTTTTAGATGGTGAAGCCTATTTTAAAGTAACTAAAGGAAGTACCTTTACCGTAAACACCAAAAACGGAAGTGTTACCGTTTTAGGAACACATTTTAATGTAAACTCAAAAGAAAACTATTTTAATGTAATTTGTTATGAAGGTAAAGTAAAAGTAGTTAGCAATAATAAAGAATATATTTTAACTCCTGGTAAAGGTGTAGAAATAAGCAATCAACAAGAAAAAGAGTTGTTAGTTTCTAGCCAATCTCCAACTTGGTTTAAGGGCGAAAGTACATTTGATAATGTGCCTTTAAAAATTGTAATTGATGCGTTAGAAAATCAATTTCATATTACTTTTGATAGAACAAAAATAAATCAGTCTAAAAAGTTTACAGGTAGTTTTAATAATAAAAACTTAAAAATTGCTTTAGCTTCTGTTTTTAAACCTATGCAAGTAACTTACAAAAGTGTAAATGATAAAGTAATTCTTTCTGAGTAAATTTACTAATGAAATATAAATTAACAATTAATTTATTGGTTTTTTGGTTTTTTTTATCTTTCTCTCAAGAAAAGGAAAAAAAAGCGTTTTATTATAATGATAAAGAGATTGTTGTTGTATTAAAAGATTTAGAAAAACAATTTGATGTAAAATTCTCTTATCCTAGTGAATTGGTAAATAACATAAAATTAACTTTAAATAAAAACAACATAACTTTAGAAGATGTGCTTTTTGAAATATCATATCTTACTAATATTCAGTTTAATAAAATTGATAGTACGTATATTTATTTAACTAAAATTAATTCAGAAAAATTAAAAGAAGTTGTTGTACAAAGCTATTTAACCTCTGGTATTTCAAAAAATAACGATGCTACTTATACGTTAAAACCTAATAAGCAAGGTCTTTTAGCTGGTCTTACCGAAACAGATATTTTAGAAAGTATTCAACAATTACCTGGTGTTGTAAGTGCTGATGAAACTGCAACAGGTTTGATTGTTAGAGGTGGTAATTCTGATCAAAACAGAATTATTTGGGATAATATTAATATATATCATGGAGGTCATTTATTTGGAATGGTTTCTGTTTTTAATCCTAATATTGCTCAGAAAACAACCTTCCATAATAAAGGTACAAATGCAAAATTTGGTGAACGAATTTCAAGTGTAATTGATATTAAAACTAAAAATAAAATTGCTCAAAAACCACATTTTGAATTTGGTGTAAATGGTATTAGTAGCGATGTGTTTTTTGAAACACCTTTAATAAACAATAAATTAAGTATTCAAACATCTTTTAGACGCTCTTATGAGGATTTATACGAAACAAAAACCTTTAAAAAATATGAAGAAAAAGCCTTTCAAAACACCAATATAATTGACGAAAAATTTCTTTTTAAAGATTATAACGGTAAGCTTAATTATCAGCTTAATAATAATAATAGTTTTCATGTTAGTTTAATTCATATTGATAATGATTTAGAAAATGATTACAGCATAGAAAATACTAATTATTTTGATTTTTTAGATTCTGAAAATGATGGATATAGCTTGTTATGGGATAAAAAATGGAACAAATCAACAAAACTCAATACCTTTATTAGTTATTCTAATTATCGTTTAAACTATAACGCAAAAGAAAGCAACGATAATGTATTAGTTTCTAATTTTAGAAAAGAAAATAATATTAAAGATGTTGAGTTTTCAACAATTTTAAATTGGAAGCTAAACAAATTAAATGTATTTGATTTTGGATATCAGTACAATAATAAACAAGTAGATTTTGAATTTAAAGAAGAAAAAGATATTGTTTATTTATTAGACAAAGGAAACTCTCAAATAAATACACATGCTTTATTTGCAAATTATTATTTAAAAAAATCAGTTATTGGAACGGTGTATTTAGGTGTTAGAACAAATTATTATACTGAATTAAAAAAAACAACACTTGAACCAAGAGTAGTGATTCATAAAAGTTTAAACGATTTTTTTAAATTTCAAATAACAGGAGAAATTAAAAATCAAATTATAAGCCAAATTGATGAAACCGTTTTGAGCAGTTTAGCTTTAGATAATAAAATTTGGCAATTAGCTGATGGAGAAAAACATCCTATAATAAATAGTAAGCAATTGTCTGGTAATTTAATCTTTACAAAAAATAAATGGACAATAGATTTAGATGTTTATTTAAAAAAGACCAATGGTATAACGGCTTTATCGTTAGGTTTTTTAAATCCTATAGATAATCAGTTTCATATTGGAAAACAAAGGGTAAAAGGAATGGATTTTTATCTAAAAAGAAGTTTTAACAACTTTAAAGTTTGGTTAAGCTACTGTTTTTTGGATGCCGAAAATAAATATGAAGGATTAAATAACAATCAATATTTTACAGCGAGTAATGAAATAGAACAATCTTTTTCTTCTTCGGTTAGTTATACAAAAAATAAATTTGATTTTTCTTTAGGGTGGAAATTTAGAAAAGGAAGACCTCTAACAGATTTAGACTATGATTCTGATGGAAATGCCTATTTTCACGGAATAAATACGGAATATTTACCCAATTATCATCGTTTAGATTTTTCATCTACCTATAAATTTTATGTGTCTAAAAAAAATAAAATTAAAGGTAAAATTGGTGTATCCATGCGAAATATTTACAACAACAAGAGTTTAATAAACACTCATTTTACAGGTAATAATTCGATTGATGATCCTATTGAAAAAATTAATCATTACGCCATTGGTTTTACACCAAATTTTATGTTTAGAATGTATTGGTAATTAATCATCGTCATCATCATCGTGTTCTAAAACTTGATTTTGAGTTTGTGCATCTCTAATTTCAGAATGGCGTATTTGACCTCCTAAATTGCCTACTTTTGCAAATAATCCAAAAGTTACAATAGAAACTATTAGCGTAATTAACACTAACTTTTTAGTAAAAGCCAATTCCTTTTTAATAGCATACAAACTAGCTAAAGCCAATATACCAAGTAACGCCATTAATACAATTCCCTTTTCAGCTAATTCTTCGTGTTCGTGAATTACATGTTTAGAAATTCCTTTGAAGTGCTCAATAGCTTCTTCGGCTTCCTCTCCGCTAAAATATGCAGGTAAGGCTATTATTGCCATTAAAGCAATTACAACCAAACCAACTTTTGTAATTGTGATATTTTTAGCATAAAGACTGTATGCTAAAATAACAGTTCCTATAAATGTTCCAATAATAGGAAAATGATTTAATAATAGATGAATGTGTGCGCCTTCCATAAGTAAAAATTTTAGTTAATAGTATCACAAATATAGAAAATTATATCATTTTCTTAATACCAACGTTTCTTTTTCTTCTTACTTGCTGTTGATTTTCTTCCTTTTTTATGTTTAGAGCCAGAGCTTTTTTTAGGCTTGTCGTCTGGTTTAGGTTCTAAAGGATAAGGATGTTCTGTTTCTACAGGAATTGCTTTATTTAATAATTTTTGAATACTTTTTACATAGCTTTTTTCATCACGTGAGCAAAACGAAAGTGCCAAACCTTGCTTACCAGCTCTTGCTGTTCTACCAATACGATGTACATAAGTTTCGGGTATGTTTGGCATATCAAAATTGATAACAATATCTAAATCACTGATATCTATTCCACGTGAAGCAACATCGGTTGCAATAAGGATGTTTACTTGGTTGTTCCTAAATTTATCTAAAGCTTCGTGTCTGGCTGTTTGAGATTTATCACCGTGAAAACTCACCACTTCGTAACCGTTACGTTTTAAGGTTTTTTCTAATTTATCAACACCAAATTTGGTGCGTCTAAAAATAAGGATATTGTTTTTAGTAGAATCGGCTTTTCTACTGGTTAAACCTCTTAAAAGGTGTAAACCAAGTTCCATTTTTTTACGTTTAGGAACGTAATACAACTTTTGTTCTACATTTTTTGCTGCTTTGGTGTTTGATTCAATGCGAATGGTTTCTGGTTCTTGAAGCACCGATTTTGTTAAATCAATTACTTTCTGAGGCATGGTTGCCGAAAAGAGTAAGATTTGTTTGTTTAAAGGTGTAATGCTTACAATTTTGTTTACATCGTTTATAAAACCCATGTCTAGCATTAAATCCGCTTCGTCTAAGACCAAAGTTTCTACACGATTTAAATGAAGTTTTTCACGTTTGTATAAATCGAGTAATCGTCCTGGAGTTGCAATGAGTACATCAACGCCTTTTTGCAATCTGTCTATTTGTGGTTCAATAGATGTTCCACCATAAACTACGGTTGTTCTTAGGTTGGTGTATTTTCCATAGGCTTTAAAATCTTGATGGATTTGTTCGGCTAATTCACGTGTTGGACTTACTACAATGGCTTTTATTTGTTTCCTTTTTTTACTTAATTCTTGATGTTCTAATAAGATTTGAATAATTGGTAGCGCAAAGGCTGCTGTTTTGCCTGTTCCTGTTTGTGCAGTGCTGATGACATCTTTACCTTTTAATATCACAGGAATTACTTTTGCTTGAACTGTTGTGGGTTTTTCATAACCTAATTCAGCGACAGCTTTAAGAATATTTTTATGTAAATTTAAGGCTTTAAATGTCATTTTTTACTAATAAATTAAGAATTATAATAATATCAACCACTAACTGCCAACTGAAGACTGCCAACTGAAGACTGAAGACTGAAAACTGCCAACTACTTACCTTGTTCAAACACATGTATATCACGTTGTGGAAACGGAATTTCAATACCAGCTTTGTCTAATGCGATTTTACATTCTTCTAGCGTATCAAAATAGACATCCCAATATTTAACTGGAGTAGTCCAAGGTCTAATAGCTAAATTTACCGAGCTATCTGCCAATTCTCTAACGCTTACCATTGGTGCAGGATTTTTTAATACATTTGGGTCTTTTGACATTACTTCTAACAATACTTGTTTGGCGGTTTTAATATCTGCACTATAAGAAATACCAATGGTTAAATCTACTCTAAATTGCCCTTGAGTTGAGAAGTTAATTACATTTCCGTTAGATAAAGCTCCATTTGGAATAAAAGCCATTTTACCACTTGGAGTTAAAAGGCGTGTATTAAATATTTGAATTTCTTTTACTTCACCAAAAACACCTTGTGCTTCAATTAAATCACCTACTTTAAAAGGTTTAAAAATCATAATTAAAGCACCACCAGCAAAATTACCAAGTGAGCCTTGTAAAGCCATTCCAATAGCAAATGCCATAGCTCCAATAGCAGCAACTAACATAGATTCTTTAACAATACCTAATTTTAGTACCGTTGCTAATACAACAGTAAATTTCATCACCATTTTAATTAAATCAAGAGAAAAATGTTTTAAAGTTTTATCTACTTTAAAACGGTTCATTAATTTATTTAAAATATTTGATAGTACTTTTACCAACCAAAAACCAATGACTAAAATAGCAATAGCCATGAGTAGTTTTGGTGCAAAATCTGTTGCCCATTTTGTAGCTTTGGTAGTATAGGTTTCTAATAAAGGTTGTATTGTATTTACTTTTGTTTGTAGTAGCATGATGATATTGATTTTTGGCAAAAATACATCAATCTATTTTGGTAAACAAACTTATATTATTGTAATTGAATACGTAATACTCTGTTCATAAGACGTCTTTATTTAATGTTTTAATGGTTCTCTGCTAGTGTGTCGAACGCTTAAAATTCTAACTTCATTTGCAAAGATTCTATAAGATATGCGGTAACTATAAACTTCATAAAATCGATATGTTCCGTTATTATTTATTTTAAATCTATCCAAAGCATATATTTCTGGATGGTTTTCCAAAATATCAGAAGAAACAAACAATTTAGTTATTACTTTATCTGCTACATTTAAAGATTTACTATCGAATAATAGTTGTTTGTGTATTGTTTCAACTTGTTTTAAAGCTAATTTTGACCAAACGACTATCTTCCCCATTGACTGGCTATTTTTCGAGCTTCTTCGGTTGTGTAATAATTTCCAGCTTCAATATCTTCTTCAGCTTTATCTAATTCTTCATTATATTCCTTAATACTAATTCTTTTTGAATGATCTTCTTTGGCTCTGTCTTTTAAAATATTTTTAATAGCTTGTAACAATGTAGCATCCTCTACTTTAGTAAGTTCTTCTTGTATCCATTTAATGTCTGCCTGTATATCCATAGCTTTATCTATTTTGTAATAACAAATATACAACTATTATTTTCACCTTCAAATTGGTTTGAATTTTAAAAACTAAATTCGATAAAAAACTTCAAAATCGTAATTTTATCTGATATTTTTTCAACTATTTAAAAAATTTATTATGCACGCATAGTATATTTGAAAATAATTCCGTAATTTTGAGGCATCAATTTTTAAATAATAACTTATGAAAGTTTTAGTATGTATAAGTCACGTTCCAGACACCACATCAAAGATTAATTTTACCGATGGTGATACTCAATTTGACACCAATGGCGTGCAATATGTAATAAATCCACATGATGAATATAGTTTAACTAGAGCCATGTGGTTTAAAGAAAAACAAGGTGCGAAAGTTACCGTTGTTAATGTTGGCGAAGGTGCAAGTGATGCTACTTTGCGTAAATGTTTAGCTATTGGAGCAGATGATGCTATTAGAGTAAACACACCTGCAACCGATAGTTTTAACGTTGCAAAACAATTAGCCGAAGTTGCCAAAAATGGCGAATACGATTTAATTATCGCAGGACGAGAGTCTATTGATTATAACGGTCAAATGGTACCTGGATTAATGGCAAGTATTTTAGATTATAATTTTGTAAATGCTGTAGTTGCAATAGATGTTGATGGTACAACCGCAAAAGTATCACGTGAGATTGATGGTGGAAAAGAAATTCTTTCAACTACCTTACCATTAGTTATTGCAGGTCAGAAAGGAATTGTAGAAGAAAAAGATTTACGTATTCCAAATATGAGAGGAATTATGATGGCTCGTAAAAAACCGCTTACTGTGGTTGAACCTGTTGAATTTGAAGCAAAAACAAACACTTCAAAATTTGAAAAACCTGCACCAAAATCGGCTTGTACCATGATAGATGCAGATAACGTAGCAGAATTAGTAAATTTATTACATAACGAAGCTAAAGTAATTTAAAGACATAAGACTTAAAGACGAAAGACATAAGACTCGTTTCGTCTAAAAATATAAAACTAAAAACCACACTATAAGATAAATTAGTCTAACGTCTAAAATCTAATAGTCTAAAATCTAAAAAAAACATGTCAGTATTAGTTTTTGCCGAATCATCGGAAGGAAAATATAAAAAACCAGCTTTAGAAGCGGTTTCATACGGAAAAGCATTAGCCGATAAAATGCAAACCTCACTCATCACATTAACTGCGTTTATTGATGATGCTAGTGAACTCTCAACTTATGGAGCTCAAAAAATAATTATAGGAAAATCAGATCAATTAAAAACTGCAGACGCAAGTGTTTGGGCAGATTTTATTGTAGCAACTGCTAAAGCCGAAGACGCATCAGTAGTTGTGTTTGGTTCTAGCGCAAACGATGTATATGTTGCTCCATTGGTTGCAGCAAAATTAGATGCAGGTTATGCCTCAAATGCTGTTACTTTGCCAAGTGAATTGAATCCGTTTACCATAAAACGTAAAGCTTTTTCTAATAAAGCCTTTCAATTTACAAGTATTTCTAGCGCAATAAAAGTTGTTAGTGTAGCTAGAAATTCTTTTGGTTTGGTTGAAAATCCAACAGAAGCAACAATAAGTGATTTTTCACCAAGTTTAGAATCAGGGAAAGTTAATTTAGAATCAGTTGAAAAAACATCAGGAAAAGTAACAATTGCAGATGCAGATATCGTAGTTTCTGGTGGTAGAGGATTAAAATCTGGTGATAATTTTAAGATAATTGAAGATTTAGCCGAAGTACTTGGTGCTGCAACTGCTTGTTCTAAACCAGTAGCAGATTTAGATTGGAGACCTCATGAAGAGCATGTTGGTCAAACAGGAAAACAAGTAGCTGCTAATTTATATATTGCAGTTGGTATTTCTGGAGCAATTCAGCATTTAGCAGGAGTAAACGCCTCAAAAGTAAAAGTGGTTATTAATACCGATGCCGAAGCTCCTTTCTTTAAAGCAGCAGATTATGGTATTGTTGGTGATGCTTTTGAAGTAGTGCCAAAATTAACCGAAGCACTTAGAGCGTTTAAAGCAAATAATTAGTAAAATTAAATTGATATTGCTATTAAGTCAGGGTTTCACTCAAAGTGAAGCCCTGACTTTTTATTTGTGAATAACTTAAACAGTATTTATCTTAAAAAATAGATAATTTTTTCTAAATTGTGCCACAGATTTTTAATTAAATAGGTTACCTAAAAACCAAATAAATTATACATAAATTGAGTTTAGTACGATTAGATATTAGAGGTATTTCATACAGTCAAACACAAACTGGCGCTTATGCTTTGGTGTTAAAAGAAGCCGAAGGTGCTCGAACTTTACCTATTATAATTGGTGCTTTTGAAGCACAAGCTATTGCCATTGCTCTTGAAAAAGACATCAAACCTCCAAGACCTTTAACACATGATTTGTTTAAAACTTTTTCAGATCGTTTTAAAATAAAAGTAAAGCAAGTTATCATTCACAAACTTGTTGATGGTGTTTTCTTTTCCAGTTTAATTTGTGAAAGAGATAAAATAGAAGAAATTATTGACGCTAGAACATCAGACTCTATTGCATTGGCTGTTCGTTTTAATGCGCCTATTTTTACCTATAAAGACATTTTAGAAAAAGCAGGTATTTTCCTTAAAGCAAAAGAAAAAATAGACAAACGTACCGAAGAAGATTTAACCGTAGATGAAATTATCAAATCTTTTGATGAAGAGAAAGAAAAAGAGAACTCGTTCACTTCAAAAAGTATAAACGAATTAAATTTACTCCTAAAAAAAGCTGTAGCTGATGAAGATTATGAGTTGGCAGCAAGAATTAGAGATGAGATTGAAGGAAGACCTTAAAAACATTATTCTCCTTAATTCTTCACGTCATTCTGAACTTGTTTCAGAATCTTAAGATTAATAAATAAAAACTAAATATTATGAGCATAAAATTAAGATTAACCATATTAAATTTTTTAGAATTATTTGTATTTGGAGCATGGCTGATTTCTCTTGGAGGATATCTCTTTGGAAATTTACATTTTTCTGGAGGACAAATAGGTGGGATTTTTTCAACGCTTGGTTTAGCCTCTTTAGTGATGCCTGCTATTGTTGGGATTGTTGCAGATAAATATTTAAACGCTCAAAAAGTATTGGGTATTTTACATCTTATAGGTGCAGGTATTCTAGTGTACATTGCACAAACACAAGATTACGATACTTTTTTTTGGTTAATGCTTGGTTATTTAACCATGTATATGCCAACTTTAGGTTTAGCGAATTCTGTTTCGTATAGTTTATTAGATAAGCACAAATACGATGTAGTTAAAGTGTTTCCTGGAATTCGTGTTTGGGGAACTATTGGTTTTATAGTTGCTGAGGTTGCTGTAGGAACATTTGGTTGGGCAAATAACAATATACAATTTTATTTTGCTTCGGTTATCTCATTAATTATGGGAATTTATTCGTTTACATTACCAAATATTCCGTTATCAACATCAGAAAATAAATCATTTGCAGAACGTTTAGGTTTAGATGCATTTGCTTTGTTTAAAGAATATAAAATGGCTATATTTTTTATTTTTGCTACTTTATTAGGCGTAGTATTACAAATCTCTAATGCCTGGGCATCTGCCTTTATGGGAAGTTTTGCTGATAAATATCCTGATTCTTTTGTAGTAACAAATTCCAATACATTTATCGCTTTATCACAAGTTTCTGAAGTGTTGTTTATTTTAACCATTCCTTTTTTCTTAAAAAAATTCGGAATTAAAGTAGTGATGATTATGAGTATGTTGGCTTGGTTTTTACGTTTTGGTTTATTTGGAATTGGTTCTCCAGAAGGTATTGGTGTTGGTTATTTAATTATGTCTATGATTGTTTACGGAGCAGCATTTGATTTCTTTAATATTTCTGGATCTTTATTTATAGAAACAGAAACCGATAGTAAATACAGAAGTTCTGCACAAGGTTTATTTATTCTATTAACCAATGGTGTTGGTGCTTGGGTTGGTGCTAAATTAAGCGGTATGGTTGTTGATTATTTTACCACCTCAGTAGGAAGTGATTGGTATCATATTTGGCTAGTTTTTGCAGTTTATGCACTAGTATTAGCAGTACTTTTTACACTAGTTTTTAAATACAAACACAATCCAGATAAAATAGGAGAAATTAATCACTAATTTCATTCTTTTTAACATCACTAAAGTTTTTTGCAAAGCGAAGACGAGCTTATGAAACAATACTTAGACTTAATAAAACACGTTCAAAATAACGGAATAACAAAAGGCGATCGTACAGGAACAGGAACAAAATCGGTTTTTGGTTATCAAATGCGATTTGATTTAGCAGATGGTTTCCCAATGCTAACTACAAAAAAACTACATTTAAAATCCATTATCCACGAATTGCTTTGGTTTTTAAAAGGCGATACAAATATTGAATATCTTAAAGAGAATGGTGTGAAAATTTGGGATGCTTGGGCTGATGAAAATGGTGATTTAGGTCCTGTTTATGGACATCAATGGCGTAATTGGAATAGCGAAGGTTTAGATCAAATAAGTGAAGTGATTAAAACCATTAAAACCAATCCAAATTCTAGACGAATGCTAGTTTCTGCTTGGAATCCAAGTGTGATGCCAGATACTTCTGTGTCCTTTTCAGAAAATGTTGCCAACGGAAAAGCTGCTTTACCTCCTTGCCATGCGTTTTTTCAATTTTATGTTGCTAATGGGAAATTGTCTTGTCAATTATATCAACGAAGTGCCGATATTTTTTTAGGCGTTCCGTTCAATATAGCCAGTTATGCTTTATTAGTATTAATGATTGCACAAGTAACGGATTTAGAACCTGGAGAATTTATTCATACTTTTGGTGATGCACATATCTACAATGATCATAGTGAGCAAATTGCTTTACAATTAACGAGAGAAACAAGAGATTTGCCACAGATGAAACTCAATGCTTCAGTTAAAAATATATTCAATTTTAAATACGAAGATTTTGAATTGGTTGGTTACCATCCACATCCTTTAATTAGAGGAAAAGTTTCTGTTTAATATGGTTAGGTATTAAATACGGATTTTATCTACTTTTATCAAAAAACCAAGCACCTTGAAAAATAGTATTAAAAAAGCTAGAAGAAGAAAGAGAACTAAACGAAAACAAATGACAATAACCATTATTGCTGCCATTGCAAATAATAATGCTCTTGGAAAAGACAACCAATTAATTTGGCATTTATCAGCCGATTTAAAACGATTCAAAAAACTCACAACAGGTCATCATATTATTATGGGACGAAAAACCTTTGAGTCTATCGGTAAACCATTACCAAACAGAACCACTATTATTATTACAAGAAATAAAGAGTATCGACAAGATGGCTGTTTCGTTGCAAATTCTTTAGAGAACGCTTTAAAACTGGTTAAAAACGATGCTAATCCGTTTATTATTGGCGGAGCGCAAATCTACCAACAAGCTATAACTGTTGCGAATAAATTAGACATCACCTACGTACATCACAACTTTGAAGCTGATGTATTCTTTCCTAAAATTGATTTAAAAATATGGAAAGAAACTGCTAGAGAAAGATTTGAGAAAGATGATAAAAATCCGTTTGATTATAGTTTTGTTTCTTATGTAAGAAGGTAAAAAATTATTGCGTTTTTTGTTTTATTGAAATAAGGTTATTGTTGTGTTTTGTGTGTAAGTTGGGTTGTGGTTTTAGGGACGACGATTGGTATATGAAGCGTTGGGCGTTTAAAAGCACTTCTTTTCGGATTTATTACTAAACTTAATTCAAAGACACAAACCTTTGAATTGAGCACAAAACCGCAATTACGTTTACATTTTATTAGCCATAGTTATTGCTTTTTCAGTATTTCTGTCAATCTCTCATTAATATAATAATTTCCTGTTCCTAATTTCTCTTTTCTTAGCAAACCATCTTTGGCTAATTTATTTAAGTATTTAGATGCAGTAATTCTTGAAACTCCTAAATCATTTTCTATAAACTCAATTTTAGTATATGGATGTTTAAAAAGATTATTTAATAATTCGTGACTATAAAACTTGTAAT
>Ga0256840_1001388_pt1 | contig 22873 bp, 23 predicted proteins | sample 355202metaG_FD_185969 | JGI IMG/M metagenome (GOLD analysis project Ga0256840, IMG submission 185969) | Hydrothermal vent microbial communities from Mid Atlantic Ridge, Atlantic Ocean - 355-202 | ecosystem: Environmental > Aquatic > Marine > Hydrothermal vents | place: Atlantic Ocean: Mid...
TGAAATCACTCCTTTCGTTTGTTTTGTCCACAACGATTATACGAGGATTTCATGCCCATTTTCAATGACCGATGTCTTTGATTTTACTCAACATTCATCTCGTTAACTCGACTTGCATAATTTGAGACTGTTGTATGCACCAACTTTGTAATAATACTTAGTCTTCGCATTTAAATTTGAATCGGTGTAAGAAGTCACGTTTTGGGCAAGAGTTTTTACAACTGTAAAGTTTGTACCATTTGTACTTCGCGATATCTTGTACCCGTCTTCATTTGTGGCATTATCTTGCCAATTTAGGGTGACAGATTTATAGCTTGCGGTCGCTGTGAGACCTGTTGGTTTTGACGGTCCCAGCAAAAAACAAGACGACAAGACCAACGATATAGTTGCTATTGCAACTAAAAAAATTGCCTTTTTATACATAAGGTCATCCTCCTTTCATCCTTAGTTAGCGTAATTCATGCCGTTCTTGATTGAGCAGAAGTTTCCGGTTTATTTATGATAAATCGAGAAAAACTTTTCCGCTTGTGGAAACGGAGTTTGAGATTTGGAAAGAGCTTTCTTATCAAAATTCGTGGTACAATTCAAATAAGAATCCAGAACCCTTAAAAGAGGTGACAATGTTGAAACTGCTTGAAAAGTACTCTAATCTGTTACCTGTCACATCTTCAACTCCTCTTATTACCCTCGGAGAAGGCTTTACACCTCTTATTCAAGCACGAAAGATTGGCGAGATGCTGGGAGTGAATCTGTACTTGAAATATGAAGGAACTAATCCAACAGGTTCTTTCAAAGATAGAGGAATGGTTATGGCGATTGCAAAAGCCATTGAGAATGGGGCCAGAAGCGTCATATGTGCATCTACCGGGAATACTTCTGCTTCTGCTGCAGCTTATGCTGCAGCGTTTGATTTAAGAGCAATTGTTGTTATTCCAGCCGGGAAGATAGCGATGGGAAAGCTCGCGCAAGCAATGATATATGGAGCTAAGGTAGTTCAAATAAATGGCAACTTTGATGACTGCTTAAAGCTTGTTAAAAAAGTGAGCGATGATTATCCCGTTGTACTTGTGAATTCTTTGAATCCTAACAGAATTGAAGGACAAAAAACAGCATCTTTTGAAATAGTTGATGTTCTTGGAGACTCTCCCGATTATCATTTTCTTCCTGTTGGAAACGCTGGAAATATAACAGCTTACTGGTTAGGCTACATCCAATATCAAAAGGAGGGAAAAGCAAAAAAGCTTCCGAAAATGATGGGATTTCAGGCAGAAGGTGCAGCACCGATAGTGCGTGACCATCCTGTAAAACATCCAGAGACTGTTGCCACGGCAATTCGCATAGGAAATCCTGCAAGTTGGAAACGCGCTATTGCTGCCCGCGACGAATCTAAAGGCTTTATAGGTATGGTAAGTGATGAAGAGATACTCAAAGCGCAACATCTTATTGCTTTGAAAGAAGGAATTTTTTGTGAACCTGCGTCAGCTGCGTCAGTTGCTGGTGTTATTAAGATGGCTAAGTCTGGAATTTTCAATGGTGATGAAACGGTAGTTGCTACTCTTACGGGAAACGGATTAAAAGATCCCGATGTCATCTTAAGAGAGATGGATAAGATTTCAACCATTCCAAATGATATAAGTGCTTTTATAAAAGAGGTGGGGTTTTGAGAAAAGTATCAGTGTCAGTTCCGGCAACTATTGCAAATCTTGGAAGTGGCTTTGACACAATTGGAATTGCAGTGGACCTTAGAAACGTTGTAACTATTGAAGAAAACGATCATTTTGAAGTGTTCGAAAAAGGGATACCTCTTTCTGGAGAAGACTTGATCGCGAAGACCGTGAAAGCCTTTTTAAAAGAAAAAGGGGAGAGTATGAATATTCGCATCGTAAAACGTAGTGTGATACCTCTTCGTAAAGGGTTGGGTTCGAGTGCCGCAGCTATAGTTTCTGCATTAGGAGCGATCATGGCTTTTACAGGTTCGATCGATTTGCGTTTTGTTTTCAACAAAGCCGTTGAGTTGGAGGGGCATCCTGACAACGTTGCGCCGGCTGTTTATGGGGGTTTAAGGGTTAGTGCCTTCACCTCTAAAGGGTACACTTCGCTCGAGATAGATACTCCTTTTAAATTTTTGACTGTTTTTGTTCCGCCTTTCGAGACTTCAACCGAGGAGGCAAGAGGGGCACTTCAGAAAAAAGTTTTGCTTTCTCAAGCTGTCTTTAATCTTCAAAGACTCGGAATTTTGCTTGCCGGGTTTGCAAATGGAAAGATCATCAAAGAAGGCTTTGAAGATAAATTGCACCAAAGGTTACGCCTTTTATCACATCCGGAGGCGAAAAGGTTCTTTGAATATCTAAATTTTCATCTCAACCTTCCCACGTTTCTGTGTGGCTCTGGTCCTTCTATAGGTGTTATAGGTCGTGCTGATCCGCAGATTCCGAGTGGTTGGAAAAAAATGGAACTTAACGTCTCGAAACGAGGTTTGAAAATAGAAAATTAAGTTTGGAGGATAACAAGATGTTGGTAAGAGAACTTTTGGATGAGTTGGAGAAGTTTGCGCCTCTTGCACTTCAAGAAGATTATGATAATTCAGGTATTCAGATAGAAGGCCCAAATGTAGAACTATCGAGCGTACTTGTAAGTCTCGATCCAACACCACAAGCTTTGAAAACAGCAGTGGCTAATGAATGTCAATTGGTTTTGACACATCATCCCCTTCTTTTCAAGGGAATAAAACGTTTAACTACCAAAGATCCAATAGGTGATATGATATACACAACTATCATGAATAACATCACACTTTATGCAGCACACACTAACTACGATTCTGCGGTTGGAGGATTGAATGATGCGTTAGCGAAGAAGCTGAAAATGTTCAATGTTGCCCCACTTGTACCAAGTGTTTTGGGAAATAATTCTGGCATAGGGCGTGTTGGAGAAGTTGAACCTATGGATATACGCGAATTCGCTTACTTTGTTAAAAGGGCATTTGAATCCAGGATGGTGAGACTTGCCCCCACTGGCCCACATAAAGTTCATAGAGTGGCAATATGTTCCGGTTCTGGTTCAGAGTTCATAGAAAAAGCATTGGAAGCTAAAGTAGATGTGTATGTGACTGGTGATATAACGTATCATGAAATGATAAAAGCCATTAGTGCCAACCTTTCGCTTGTTATCGTGGAACATGACGAAAGCGAAAAATTTTTTGAGGATGAAATGGTAAAATTCGTAGAATCATTTGGAATCAAAGCGTTCAAGTATCATGAGAGCTTTTATGGGGTTTTATGAGTGTCTTTGTTGATGCGATTTGAATTTTTTGATAGAGCTGTTATGATAAAATAATATTGTAATTATATTTGTCAGGAGGTTATCAAAAAGGGGGGAAAGTGTGGTAGATTCGTTTTTCTCTTACAAAAAGAGAAAGGAAGAAAGAAATGCCGCTGATTTCAACATTCTTATTGATGCCATGATCGACAGGATCATGGATAAAGTTTTTGAAAGATTGGTAAGTGAAAAAGTGACATTTCTAAAAGAAAGAGAAAGTCCGTGTAATTCTGACAAACGAACATTCAAAGAGATTCTTGAAGAAGAGGTATCTAAGTTTGACTCAATAGAAGAGGTTCAATACCTTGGAAACTATCTTGTGGAATACTGGAAAAAAATTCATTTGAAATAAACTCGGAGGTGCATCAATGTCTCGTTACAACCGATTTTTATGGATATTGGTGGCAGTCTTAGGAGCTGTCATGATCTATCAATTTTTTATGATGAATAGGAACAAAGCGCCTTACAAACAGACTTATTACGCATCAGAGTACATCTTCAGTAACAACTCTACAGCTGTTTCTATACATACCGTTGCTCGTTTTCTTTTTGATAAACCAGAAGAATTGAAAAAGACCATGGATCGATTTAGATCTCTTAGCAATAAAGACAAATTAAAGGCTTATAATGATATATTCGCAAAGTTGTCAAAATCACTGAAAAAACCGATTAAAGCTTTGAGTTATCAATCCACCATGACGGCTAAAAATGCAACCACTCTTCAAATAGAGGAAAATGGTATCGTGTCGGGGCTTGTTAGTTCAACAGACAATCATGTAAAGATAGCCATGGGAAAAGCTGAAATGAAGTTGGATAAAAATTCCAAAGTAATATTTGTTCTGCCTGAAGGGAGCAAACTCATTTCTGCTTTACCAACTCCCACAAGTGTGAATGGAAACAAATTAATATGGAAAGGCCCTATGAATCTTGAATTCCCGGAGGTTGAATATAAAAAGTGAACGAATTTTTGTGGTTTGCATTCGGCATAATCGTCGGAGCCTTGCCACTGATAATAGCCCTTATTGTAATTTTGAAAAAGCGTGAGAGTGTGAATGTTTTTGATACCGATGATATATCTGAGTTGATCGGCAAAATTCAGCATGTGACGAGTGTTAACGTTGACACCATTGAACGTAAAATTATACAGTTAAAATCAACTGTTCGTAGTGCCAATGCTGAATACATGAAGCTCAGTGAAGCCATCTCGGATGCTAAGAATCTCTTTTCTAAACATGTGTCTTCTGCTTTTAAAGAAGAAAGAAAAAATGCTGAACCTGGAGATCGTACATTGGGTGTGAACCAAACTGTTGGGCTAAAAGAAAAAGTTAAAGCAAGACCTCTTACCAAAGAAGAAAAGGTGCTGGATCTAAAAGAAAAAAATTGGACTGTAGAGAGAATAGCAGAGAGTTTAAATATGGGTGTGGGTGAAGTGAAGCTTATAGTAGATTTGGGTTCTCACATGAAGAAAATTTAAGAACGATACTTTTATTTTTTGCCAAAAAAATTGAAGGAGGGAGCAAAGTGTCAAAAAAAGAGTATGAAAATCTTAAGAAGAAGCTTGCATTTTCGCCACAAAATGCCTGGAAGGGACTTGGCCCAAGAGTAGTAGATAAATTCACCTCTGGATACATGGATTTTATATCAAAAGGAAAAACAGAAAGAACTTTAGTTGAAGAAACGGTTAGACTCCTTGAGAGAGAAGGTTACGTCCCGATAGAAAAATCTAATCTAAAAGGCGAAGTTAAAGCTTATAAGGTTTATAGATCGAAGGCAATAGCGATTTATAGAATTCCAAAAAAATTGGAGAAAGGTTTCAACATCATAGCTTCTCATATAGATTCGCCTCGAATAGATCTTAAACCAAGACCTGTTTATGAAGATACAGGTATTGCTCTTGCTAAAACACATTACTATGGCGGAATAAAAAAATACCAGTGGTTTAACATTCCGCTTGCGATGGTTGGAATTGTTATCAAAGAAAGTGGCGAAGCCGTAAAGATCAATATTGGAAATGATCCGAAAGATCCTATATTTGTAATAAGTGATTTGCTGCCTCATTTAGAAAACAACCCAGATAAAAAATTCAAAGATATAAATGGGGAAATGTTAAATCTTATACTTGGATCGAAACCGATAACTTTTGAGGAGATCGATTCCTCAATAAAGTTGAATATTCTTAAGATATTGAATGAGAAGTATGGAATTGTGGAAGAGGATCTTACCAGTGCTGAGTTGGAACTGGTTCCTGCATTAGAGCCCAGGGAGATGGGATTTGATCGTAGCATGATAGCTGCTTATGGGCAAGATGATAGGATCTGTGCTTATGCAAGTTTGAAGGCTATCTTGGACGCCAAGACTATTTCCAGGCCGACGGCTGTTATATTTTTCGATAAAGAAGAAATAGGAAGTGATGGTAGCACAGGTGCGAAGAATCAATTTTGGATACCACCGATCAAAAAGATCCTAAGCGTGCGCAAGCAGGATATGGATTTGTTCTTGGAAGATATGTTGAGTAGCACGGCAGTTTTATCTTCAGATGTTAGTGCGGCGGTCAATCCGACCTTCAAAGAAGTTCATGAGATAAACAATGCCGCTTTGTTAGGCCACGGTATAGTCGTAACAAAGTACACAGGGGTTCATGGTAAAGCAGGAGCAAATGATGCTGATGCGGAATTCGTTGGGAAAATAAGAAAATTGTTTAACGACAATAAAGTAGCGTGGCAGCCTGGAGAGCTCGGAAAAGTAGACGCTGGTGGAGGCGGGACAATTTCGAAATATTTTGCAGAACATGGCATGCATGTTATTGATACAGGACCAGCACTTGTGGGGATGCATTCTCCTTATGAAATAGCTTCAAAGGCAGACCTTTACCATTCTTATCTTGCCTATAAAGCATTTATCGAAAAATTCGAATTGTAAATTTTTCTGCGTAAGATAAAGATAATAACAGGGTAGCAATTTGCTACCCTGTTATTTTATGTAGTTTTTCACAAAATGGATACAGCCTCATATCCTTTTCATGCGCAGTATGTTTCGGAAATATAAAATATTTTATAAGATTTCTTGATATCACAAACTATAAGGAGCTAAATGTTGACATATGTTTCTTTGTGGTGTAAAATAAAACAAATTTAACGCAGCCCAAACAGGGCGAGGATAAAGGGAGGGATTGATATGAGGAAGGTACTTATCGTACTAAGTATTGCTGTATTGCTTATGACCGTAGCTATTGCTGCGGGGACGATCAAAATAGGAGTCGCTTTTCCAATGACGGGAAATATCGCCGCGTTTGGAGAGATGACACTTCAAGGTGTCAAGATCGCTCAAACGCTTTATCCTGATGTGCTCGGCAAGAAAATAGAGCTCGTTGTTGCAGACAATCGTTCTGACAAGACAGAAGCTGCAAACGTTGTCAGTCGTCTTATAGACTATAACCATGTCGCAGCCATAATAGGTGAAATAGCCAGCTCTCACTCTCTTGCAGGAGGGGCAATCGCCGAGCAGAAACATATCCCGATGTTGTCACCAGCTTCGACTAATCCACTTGTTACACAAGGAAAACATTACATCTTCAGAGCATGTTTTATCGATCCGTTCCAGGGTCATGTTGCAGCAGTATTCGCTTATAAGAATTTAAAAGCAAGGACGGCAGTCGTTTTTACAGATGTGGTCCAGGATTATTCTGTTGGATTGTCAAATTTCTTCATAAAAGATTTTGTTGCCAAGGGTGGAAAAGTATTCAGAGAATTTTACCAATCGGGTGATCAAGATTTTAGTGCTCAACTTACCGATGCTCTTGCCAAAAGCCCAGATGTTCTCTATGTTCCCGGATATTATCCAGAAATTGCTCTTATGGCTCGACAAGCAAGGCAGCTCGGTTACACCGGACCAATTCTTGCGGGTGATGGTGCAGAAGCACCACAGCTCATTAAAATTGGTGGAAGTGCCGTGAATGGTGTATATTACACGTCTCATTTTAATGCGTCTCATCCTTTTACATCTGTTGGTAAACAATTCGTTGCGAAGTATGAATCAATCTATAAAGCGTCTCCTTCTGCTCTAGCTGCATTAGGATTTGATTCTTACTTGCTTCTAAGGGATGCCATAAAACGCGCGAATTCGGTTGATCCAGCGAAAATTGCTGAAGCACTGAGAAATACTAAGAATTTCGAAGGAGCTACTGGCTACATCACGATCGATAAATATGGCAATACGATAAAATCTGCAGTCGTTAATGAAGTCAAAAACGGGAAATTTACTTACGTTACAACTATAAATCCGTAAAATTAGAGGGAGTATGCTACTCCCTCCTTTTCTCAAAAGGAGATGATCGTGAGTGTCTGCCTCTAACTTGATACAAGACCTTATAAATGGAATTTTGCTGGGGGGATTGTATGCACTGATAGCTGTGGGATACACCATGGTTTATGGCATACTTAGGTTGATCAATTTTGCACATGGAGATATTCTTATGATGGGAGTATACTTTGCTTTCTACTTCATATCAGCTTTTACCATGCCTTGGTGGTTAGGATTTATAGTTGGCATTGTTGGTGCTGGAGCACTCGGCTTTATGGTTGAAAGAGTTGCATACCGACCTTTAAGAAATGCTCCAAGAATTTCTTCACTTATCACAGCTATAGGTATGTCTTTTTTCTTGGAAAGTTTAGCAGTTGTTGTATTTGGTGGAATACCTAAGTCATTTAATTTGTATCCAAAGTTTTTCTCAAGGATTTTGATCATTGGTCATACAAGAATTCAGGTTTTAACTTTTTTTATCTTGGGTGTCACACTTCTTCTCATGTTAGCACTTGTATGGCTTCTGTACAAAACAAAAATCGGAATTGCCATGAGAGCTATATCGGTGGATATTCCTACGACGAGTTTAATGGGAGCTAACGTTGATAACATAATAAGTTTGACTTTTATCATTGGTTCAATGTTAGCGGCAACTTCGGGAATAATGTGGGCTATGAGATACCCTCAAGTTCAACCTTATATGGGCTTTGTGCCGGGTCTTAAAGCTTTTATTGCGGCTGTTATAGGTGGTATCGGTTCTGTTCCTGGAGCGCTTGTTGGAGGATTTTTATTGGGTATGGTAGAGATACTCATAGTTGGCTTATTCCCTAATCTCGCGGGTTACAGAGATGCCTTTGCTTATGTTATTTTGATCGTTCTGCTGATGTTTAGACCTTCGGGCATATTTAAAGTCTACTCAGAGCAGAAGGTGTGATAGTATGAAGCGTATATCAGTTAGAACGAATTTCATACTCACAACGATCTTTGTGATCGGAAGTGGTTTTTTTCTACTTTTTGCAGATAACACGTTCGGTGATTACTGGTCAAGAATAATAACTTTAATAGCTATATACGCCATCATGGCTGTTAGTTATACACTTGTCAATGGTGTAACTGGAATTTTCTCACTTGGACACGCTGGATTCATAGCTGTGGGAGCATATACCGCTGCACTCTTAACTTTACCAATTCAACAAAAAGCGATGTCCTTTTTCATTGAACCTCTGATTTGGCCGTTGAATAGCATACAAATAGGTTTTTTACCAGCCACAATCATTGGTGGAATAGTTGCTGCTTTCTTTGCGTTTATAGTTGGTTATCCATCTCTAAGATTGACAGGTGATTATTTTGCAATTGCCACACTTGCTTTTGGTGAAATAATAAGAATCGTCATACAAAATTCGTATTCTATTACCAACGGAGCACTTGGATTAAAGGGAATACCCCCATATACCACTGTTTGGTGGTCCTGGGGATGGTTGCTTGTAACTATCATAGTAATAGGAAGCTTAAAATTTAGCAGCTATGGGCGCGCTCTTCGAGCGCTTTCGGAGGACACCGTTGCTGCGCGAGCAATGGGAATAAACGTTTTTAAACATCAGTTGACTGCTTTTGTGGTGAGTGGATTTTTTGCTGGAATTGGAGGCGCCCTTTACGCTCATTGGCTTACAACTATAGATCCAAGACCAACCAGCCTTGGAATAATGCTGACTTTTTACGTGCTTATAATGATAGTTCTTGGAGGTCTTGGGAGCATATCCGGTGCCGTGCTGGGAGCTATTTTCTTTGCAATAGCGGCTCAATGGCTTAGAATTGTGGAGTCTCCTATGAACTTTTTTGGAATTACCATTCCAGGGATACCCGGGATGAGTATGCTGATCTTTGCGACAGTTTTTATACTTATTATGCTCTTTTGGCGCAGAGGTGTCATGGGCAAAAAGGAACTGAGCTGGCAGTACCTTTACAACCTCTTTTTAAAGAAAGTGGGTGATCAAGATTAGCGAGAAAAAATCGGTACTTAAGCTCGAAAATCTAACTATTAAGTTTGGGGGATTGACAGCCGTTGATTCTTTTAACGGTTATCTTAACAAAGGAGAACTTGTTGGTCTCATAGGTCCTAACGGTGCCGGTAAGACCACCATATTCAACATGATAACTGGCATTTACAGGCCAACGTTTGGAAACGTAATTTTTAACGGTATGGACATAACAGGAATGAAACCACATGTTATAACACATCTCGGGATAGCAAGAACATTTCAAAATATACGACTTTTTTCTGAAATGACTGTGCTTGAGAATGTTTTGGTGGGAGAACATTCTTGGTTGACTAATTTTGCAGCTCGAAAAGCGTTGCACAAGCATGATCCCGAAGAGTACCCACGCCCACGATGGAAACCTTGGTTCTGGAGTGCGATTTTGAAAACACCTGATTATTTGAAAATGGAAAAAGAGATGAAGAGCCATGCTTTAGAACTTTTAAAAGCAGTAGAATTGGAAAAGTATGCACATCTCAGTGCTTCGGCTCTTCCCTATGGACCGCAGAGAAAACTCGAGATAGCACGTGCCCTTGCGACAAAGCCATCGCTACTGCTTTTAGACGAACCTGCAGCCGGCATGAATCCACAGGAAACTCATGAGCTCTTAGAGTTTATAGAAAACATAAGGAAAAAATTTTCGCTAACGATTCTGTTGATAGAACATGATATGAAGTTTGTTATGGGTATATGCGAGAGAATATATGTTCTCGATTATGGCAAGATAATTGCTCATGGCTTGCCAAAAGAGATTCAAAATAACAAAAAAGTCATAGAAGCCTACCTTGGAGATGAGATATATGTCTGAGATCCTAAAGGTTGAGGAATTGAACGTTCATTATGGAGCAATACATGCTGTCAAGGGTATAAGCATAACTGTAAATGAAGGTAAAATAGTCACCCTCATAGGTGCTAACGGTGCTGGAAAAAGTTCAACTCTGGGTGCAATCATTGGGCTGGTGAGATCGAAAAAGGGAAAAATAATTTATGATGGGAAAGAAATAATCCATATGAGAGCTGATGCAATTGTCAAGTCAGGAATAGCTTTAGCACCTGAAGGAAGAAGAATATTTCCCAATCTAACTGTTGAAGAGAATCTCCGTATGGGAGCTTATTTCAGAAAAGACGAGAAAGGGATAAAAAGGGATCTTGATTGGGTACTTGACTTGTTTCCAAGACTTGGAGAGCGTCTCAAACAAATGGGTGGTACACTTTCTGGTGGTGAACAACAAATGCTTGCCATATCACGAGCACTTATGAGCGACCCCAAAATTTTGATGATGGACGAGCCTTCACTGGGCTTAGCACCATTATTGGTTAAAGAAGTCTTCGATGTTATAAAGAAAATCAAGCAAGAAGGAAAAACCGTTCTACTTGTTGAACAAAATGCTGCAGCTGCCCTTGCAATTGCAGATTATGGTTATGTTCTTGAAACAGGGAAAATAGTTCTTGAGGGAAAGGGGAAAAAGCTTCTCGAGAGTGATGATGTCCGACAAGCATACTTGGGGGTCACGGTTTAGTTTGAGTTTTTAACGCTTTCTCCTCACCACCGCCTGTTCCATAAAGAATGGGCGGTCTTTTTTGTCACATCAGCTTTTCTGTAGCTCCAATGCACGTTTGTAGGTATCGAATATGGTTTTCATTATCGTACCTCGTAATCCTTCTCGTTCAAGAGAGTAGATACCTTCTATTGTGGTTCCAGCAGGAGAAGTAACGATGTGTCTCAACTCTCCAGGATGTTTTCCCTCCTGCTCAAGAAGTTCGGCTGATCCTCGAAATGTCTCAATGGTAAGTTTCATCGCCGTTTCATAGGGTAAGCCAAGTTTTAATCCCGCATCCACTAGGGATTCTATGATCACGAAGATAAACGCTGGCCCACTTCCACTTAATGCGGTCACGGCTGGAAATAGTGACTCGTCTACCTCCACCAATTTTCCAAATGGCGTCAGTAACCTTTGAATTTCGTCTTTTCTTTTTGAGCATTCCTTACTGTAAGATATGCCTATAACGCCTTTACCTATTGAAATTGGTATGTTGGGCATTATTCTTGTAACATCGTCATTCACATACGAAGTTATTTCTCCAATTGTGAATCCTGTTACCGTACTGATAAACAATCTTCTATGCTTAGAACTCGGGATTTTTTTTAAAGCTCCAAGGGCATCTTGAGGTTTTACGCATAAAAACAAAGCATCCACTTCTGGTAATTTTTCTACGTCTAAGTATGTATTAGCAATTCCTTCATATTTTCTTAGCTTATCCACATGCCTGTTGATCAAATGTAATTCATGTCCTTGCTTTAGTAGAAGATCGGCGATTATTGATCCTATATTTCCGACACCTATTATTCCCACATGCATTTTCTCTGCCTCCATTGAGTGAATTTCAAAGATTATACAACAAAAGATACTCCAAAATGTTATATTTTTGCTATATGGTAAACTATATATGTAGACAGAAGGGAGGAAATAGGATGAGAGAACTTTCTGCGCATGACCTCAAAATAGATCTTTCAGGATTTAAGCTACCAAAATCCACGAAAGAAGTTAAATTGAAATCGAGTTTCGTTTATCAAGATCGAGCTTATGAGGCGCTCAGTGATGCGCTTGGTTTGGATAACACAAACTACAATGTATTTGTTGTAGGAACCACAGGAAGCGGTAGGCATACTTTTGTAAGAGAATTTTTGAAGCAAGCCTCATCTAAAATGGCAACTCCTGAGGATTGGGTATACGTTTACAATTTTGTTGATCCTCTTTCACCCAAAGCCATATCTTTTGAAGCAGGGCGCGCTCAGGAATTTAAATCTACTATTTCAGATCTAAAAAAAGAGGTTTTAGATTCCATAAAAAGGGCTTTTAGCAGTAGTGATTATGAAAAACACAGAGGTAATCTTGAAGAAAAATATGCCACCAAAAAGAAGGAACTTTGGGATAGTTTAAATCAAAAAAGTTTAGAACTTGGATTTGCCGTTCAGATAGGGCCAACAGGTATCATCACAGTTCCTGTTGCACATGGAAAGCCATTAGCTCAGGAAGATTACGAAAAACTTGCTCCCGACAAGAGAAAAGAATACGAAGACAATATTATAAAAGTCAAACGACTTGTCGATGGCACTCTTCATAAATCGAGAAATTTGGATCGAGAATTGAAATCAAAAATGGATAAGTTGGATAGAGAAATTGCCAAATTTGCCATAAATCCTATTTTTGATGAACTCATAGCCAAATTTAAAAGAAACGCAAATGCTGTAGAACACATAAAAATGATAAAGAATGACGTTTTAAACAATATTTCCATTCTTAGAGATGAACAAACTGACAAGGATAAATTTATGGCTAGGTACGATGTAAACATCATAGTGGACAATTCTGAAACCAAAGGTGCACCTGTGATAGAGGAATTCAATCCTACTTATGCCAACTTGTTTGGTAAAGTTGAGTACTATTCGACGATGGGAAGCCTTCAAACAGATTTTAGGTTCATACGCCCTGGAGTATTTCATCGCGCAAATGGTGGCTTTCTAATACTAAATGCTGAAGATGTACTCAGAGCACCATTTGCTTGGAGTGGTATTAAGAGACTTCTTAACAGCGGAAATTTGAAAATTGAGAATATTCAAGATCATCTTGGCTATGGAATAACAGTTACTATTAATCCGGAACCCATACCGGCTAATCTTAAAATAATATTAATAGGAGATTCGTTTGTCTATAATGTTCTTTATGAGTACGAAGCAGACTTCAGAAAATTTTTCAAAATAAAAGCACCCTTTGATTGGGAGCTGAAAGCCGATGAAAAAGGAATTGAATATTATCTCCAGCTATTGAGATCCATAGTTGAATCTAAAAAGTTGCTTCATTTGAACAGAAGTGGTATGGAAGAGATTTTGAAGTACGGCATGCGTCTCGTAGAAAAGAAGGATAAATTGTCTGCTCAGCCCAATAAGATCATGGCACTTTTGATAGAAAGCGATCGAAAGGCCAGACTTTCAAACAAGCGAATTATAGATGCCGCGTCGGTGGATAAAGCTTTAAATGCTATCGAAAATCGTCATTCTCTTGAGGAAGATCATATGCTCGAGTATGTAAAGCGGGGAGAAATCATGATAGATACCTCAGGAGAGTTTACTGGTCAAATAAACGGTCTCACAGTTTTGCAGACTTCCGAGCATCCCTTCGGCTTACCGGTCAAAATCACAGCAAAAACGCATCTTGGAGATCAGGGAGTCGTTGATATTCAGAGAGAGGCTAACATGTCCGGGAAGATATTTACCAAAGCTGTTCTTATACTTTCAAGCTATTTCTCTTCCAAGTATGCCCAAAAGGATAGATTTTCTCTTGCGGCCACTTTGAGTTTTGAACAAACATACTCTATGGTGGACGGTGATAGTGCTTCTCTTGCAGAAACACTTGCTTTGATCTCAGCGCTGTCCAAAGTTCCTATAAAGCAGCATCTTGCTGTTACGGGTTCTATAAATCAAAACGGGGAAGTTCAGCCTGTTGGGGGCATTCCATATAAAATAGAAGGATTTTTTAAAGTTTGTCGTGATAAAGGTCTCACAGGTGAACAGGGAGTTATAATTCCAGCTTTGAACGTGAATGATCTTGTTCTTAGCTCTGAAGTTGTTGAGGCGGTGGAAAAAGGCAAATTCCATATATGGGCGGTAAGTACTGTTGATGAGGCTATAGAAATTGCAATGGGGAAGCCAGCTGGGAAAATGAACAAACTTATGAATTATCCAAAAGGATCTGTAAATTATCTTGTATGCAAAGAACTCGAAAGAGTTTCGAAATTAGAAGAGAGAAGAGGGAAAAAAGCCAAAAAATCCAAGAAAAAATAGAGTAGAATATAAGTTAAGGCCAAAATTGGAGGGAGGGAATTTCTTTGAGTGAAGAACTTACAGATAGGATTATGCAAAAAGCCAAAGAGTATGAGAAAGAAGTGACACAATTTTTGCGTGATATTGTCGCCATTCCGAGTTATTCTGGTGAAGAAAAAGAAGTGGTTGACAGGATAGCAGAAGAAATGCGCAAAGTAGGTTTTGATGAAGTGAAGACCGATGGACTTGGAAATATATTCGGTCGAATAGGTAGCGGAAAAACCATCATAGCGATGGATGCACACATCGATGTAGTGGGAGTTGGAGATCGCACACAATGGAAGTATGATCCGTTCAAAGGAAAACTCGAAGACGGAGTCGTCTATGGTAGAGGAGCTGGAGATCAGAAAGCTGGTATGGCTTCAATGGTCTACGCGGGAAAGATCATAAAAGATCTGCACCTTGAAGGTGATTACACTCTTTATGTTGTGGGCTCTGTTATGGAAGAAGCGTGTGATGGCTTACCGTGGCAATATATAGTCAAAGAAAGCGGGCTTAGACCTGATTATGTGGTCATTACTGAGCCAACGAATCTCAACATTTACTGTGGTCATAGAGGAAGGATAGAAGTTAAGATTCGTACTAAAGGAAGATCGGCTCATGCTGCAATGCCAGAAATGGGAGACAACGCGATATACAAAATGGCAAAAATCGTTTTGGGAATTGAGAAACTAAACAACGAACTCAAGCCAGATCCTTTCCTTGGTAAAGGTACAGCAGTTGTTTCGCAGATTTTTTTCAAGTCACCATCAGAGAATGCCGTTGCTGACGAGTGCACGATACATATAGATCGCAGGCTCACAAAGGGAGAAACAAAAGAAACAGCGATTGCTGAGTTCAAAAAGATCATAAATGAAGCTGGTGTAGAAGCTGAAATACTTGAGCAGACTTACGATGGCCTTGCCTATACTGGAAATAAGTACTCCTCTGAAAAATACTTCAGGACATGGGTTATGGACGAGGATTCGGATATCGTTCAGTCGGCCGTTAGAACTTACAAAGCTCTTTTTAAATCTGATCCCAAGATCGACAAATGGAATTTTTCCACAAATGGTGTTGCCACAGCTGGACTCTTTGGAATTCCAACAGTTGGATTCGGACCAGCTAATGAAATATACGCGCATGGTCCAGATGACCAAGCACCAGTTGAACATCTTGTAAAAGCTGCAGCATTTTATGCGTACTTTCCACAAGTTGTATCGTAGAAATTAGATCATGTTGTCAATTCATTGTTAATACTTACGTGTTAAAGGAGGTAAAAAATGAGCTCGTTGTTGAGAGGAAAAGATTTCATAACAACTCAGGAGTTCACAAAAGAAGAGATAGATCTCATGTTGGATACTTCATTTGACCTCAAAAGAAAATTTGCAACAGGTGAACCTCATCCACTTCTTGCGTATAAAACAGTTTTCATGATTTTCTACGATGAGTCAACCAGAACGAGAAACTCTATAGAAGCGGGGATAACTCAACTTGGAGGACACGGAAACTTTCTCTCTCCTGACAAAATGCAAGCGCATCATGGTGAAACAGTTGCCGATACCGCGAAAGTTTTGAGCAGGTTTGGACACGCAATAGCGGTAAGACATTGCCAATTTGGAGTTGGAAACAAATATCTTCGAGGACTTGCAGAAAATTCTGACATACCTGTCTTAAACTTGCAGGATGATATTTATCATCCGATGCAAGTTTTGGCAGATTTGATGACAATTCAGGAACGATTTGGAAAAGATCTTCGTCACCTCAAAGTTGGAATAAGTTGGGCTTATGCCGAAAGTCATTTAAAACCACTTTCTGTTCCTCAATCACAAATATTACTGTTTACACGTTATGGAATGGATGTAACACTTGCTTATCCTGAAGGATTTGATCTCATGCCTGATATTGTAAAACAAGCAAAGGAAAATGCCGAAAAGAGCGGTGGAAAGCTTGAGATCACACATAGCATGGACGAAGCTTTCGTGGATGCTGATGTTGTCATTCCAAAATCCTGGGGTGGATTCTTTACCATAGAAAATCCTATGGAGGCAGAACAACACAAAGATGAGATCATGCAAAAAGTAAGGCAGCACAAAGATTGGAAATGTGATGAAAGAAGAATGGGATTAACAAAAAGGAATTCAGTCTACATGCATGCACTTCCGGCTGATAGAGGGAGAGAAGTTGTCGATTCCGTCATAGATGGTCCTCATTCTATAGTTTTCGATGAAGCAGAAAATAGGCTTCACACAGCTAAGGCGGTGATGGTTCTAACAATGGGAGGACGACCTTGAACGATCTTGCGGTTGTTAATGGAAAGATCTTTGATGGATTCAGTTCTTATAAAGCAAATGTTTATATAAAGGATGGAAAGATCTCTACAGTGTCGAGTCAAATACTCGACGCTGCGGAGATTTATGACGCAAACGGTTTTTACATTTTGCCAGGCTTGATTGATCCTCATGTGCATTTTGCACTCAACCTTGGAAAGTACAGGTCAGCCGACGATTTTGAATCTGGTTCAAGAAGTGCTGCTTTCGGTGGAGTAACAACTTTTATAGATTTTTTAGATCCAGTTACGGAGGATTCAGAAATAGAGGAAAAATTTTCTCAGAGGTTGAAACTCGCATCATCTTCACATGTTGATTATTCTTTTCACATGACGGTTGCACATCCAAATATTCCGGCAATGGAACTAATACATCGTACACTCGCTCTTGGGCTTAACAGCGTAAAATGCTTTACAACTTACAGCCTTTCCAATAGAATGACGGGAGATGGATACATTTTTGATCTTTTGAAGAGTTCCAAGGACTTGGGCGCAGTTATCACATTCCATGCTGAAAATGATCCAATCATAATCCACAGGATTTCTGGGATTGGAAAGCGTTTTCCAAAAGATTTACCGTTTTTTCATCCGTACGAATCCGAGGCCGAAGCTGTTTCGAGAATAGGAACATTTGCAAGGCTTACAGGTGGTCAAGCTTACATTGTCCATAATTCAAGTGGAAGATCGATTCAATTGCTAAAAGCATATGGGATTCCTTCAAATCTCCGACTTGAAACTTGTCCACAGTATTTGGTTTTGGATGACTCCGTATACGAAAATAATTCCACTGAGGTAGTGCTTCACACTCTTGTTCCACCTCTTAGATCTAAACTCGATCTTCAACTAATGAAGGGATATTTTGTAAATGGGATTTTTTCAACTGTTGGGACAGATCACTGCCCATTTATGAAAAAAGAAAAACTTGAGAACGAGAGCAATTACGATTCTATGCCAAATGGCATAGGTGGGGTTGAAACTGCTTTTTCGCTCCTTTACACACTTTTTGTGAAAGAAGGCTTGATGCCCTTAAACTTGTTAGTGAAGATGCAGAGCACGAATGTGGCTGATACATTTGGTCTTGCCAATAAAGGACGAATACTTCCTGGGGTAGATGCCGATCTTGTCATCTTCGATCCAAACAGCGAATGGAGAGTCACAATTGATTCTTTGCATACAAATGCTGATTACACGCCATATGAAGGCATGAAATTAAAAGGAAAGTTTGTTTCAACCATTGTGAGAGGTAATTTTGTTGTCAAAGACGGAGAGTTCATCAGCAGAAGCAAGGGAAAATTTATCGAGAGGGGGCCTGTTTTTTGGCGTACACACTCGGAAATGCGATGATCTATACTGGTGACAAATTTATAGACAAAGGGTATATAACCGTTGAAGGTGAAAAGATCGTAGATGTTGGAGAAATGGAGCTCTTTCATGGTTATATGGAGAGAGATTTAAATGGTAGGCTTGTAATGCCAGCATGGGTGAATGCACATACTCATGTTTATTCTACATTAGCTTTGGGAATGAGTGTTGAATTTCACCCAATGAGTTTTACACAAATATTAAAGCAATTGTGGTGGAAACTTGACAAATCACTTGGAGTCGAAGAAATTCAAATCAGTGCCATGATTGCAGCTGCGAACTTTATCCATAATGGAATTGCAACGATTTTTGATCACCACTCCAGTCCAAATTATATAAAGGGCTCTCTTGGTATTTTGAAAAATGCAATTGTCGATCTTGCTGGAATGCGTGGAGTATTTTGTTTTGAAACGAGTGACAGAGATGGGACGCAGATGGAAGCCTTGGAAGAGAATGTAAATTTTTATGAGAAAAGCAAGAGTGATGCACATTCTTCTGGTATGATTGGCCTTCACGCCTCTTTTACTTTGAGTGATAGAACACTTGAAAGGATCTCAGAGATCTGCAATGGGAAAATACCAATTCACGTTCACGTTGCTGAAGGTCTTGAAGATGAACTCGATTCGATAAATAACCACAACATGAGGATAATTGAGAGATTTGATCACTATAATCTACTCATTGAAAATTCCATATACGCTCACTGTATTCACGTAAACAATGAGGAAGTTCGAATGATATCCAAAAAAGGTGGATTTATAGTGGTGAATCCACAGTCTAACATGAACAACGCTGTTGGAATACCTGATCTTGCCAAATTCAAAAGAGGCGATGCAAAAGTTGCGCTTGGAAATGATGGATTTGGTTTTTCGCCGGCTTTTGATTTCAGACTTTTAGCTTTGAGCCAGAAGCATTTGAATAAGGATTCGCTTGCTTTCTCGTCTTCTGATATAAAAAATGTTGTAGACAATTCTTACGAACTTGCCACAAACCATCTTAAAGAAAGGTTTGGAAAAGTCAAGCCGGGATTTGTCGCTGATATTTCTGTTGTTGATTACAAACCGGCAACTCCTATCACTTATGAAAACTTCTACGATCATCTGTTTTTTGGAATAACGGAAGCTTCGGTAAATTCGCTTTACGTGGCCGGTAAGCCGATAATGATCGATGGTGAGATAAAAACTTTTGACGAGAAAGAAATTAGAAAAATTTCTCAAAAGATGGCTAAAAATCTGTGGAAAAAACTGTAATTATGGGGGTGAATGCGCATGGATTTATCCACTGAGATAGCAGGAATAAGGTTCAAGAATCCGCTTTTGCCGGCCGCTGGTCCTTTAACCGGGGACGACACAAAGATGAAATACATCGCTTCTCTTGGCGTTGGAGGAATGGTTACAAAGACCATATCCACTAAAGCTGCCAAAGTTCCGAGACCTTGTATAGTTGCTACAAGGGACTACGTTGTGAATGCAGAACTGTGGTCTGAATATGGACCAAATGAATGGATAGAAAAATTCTTACCTGGGATACAATCTTTGGAAGTCCCAAAGATAATAAGTATAGGATACTCTAAAGAGCAGATAGAATGGTTGATACCAAAATTGAAGGACTTTGGAGATGCCTTTGAGATATCTACCCACTACGTTGGGAAGGATCTGGATCCGATCGCTGAAGTGGCACGAACTGCTTCAAAACTTGCTCAAAAACCTGTATTCATGAAAATTAGTCCTCATATGCCAGATCCAGTAGAATTTGCAAGGGTTGTTACGAGGGCTGGAGCTAGTGGAGTTGTGGCTGTGAACTCTCTTGGTCCTGCTTACTATGTTGATCCGAAGACTGGCAATCCACCACTTGGATCCGAGAACAGGTATGGTTGGATGTCAGGCCCTGTTATAAAACCAGTGGCACTCTCCATAGTTCAAAGAATAAGACAATCTCTTGACATTCCAATAATAGGCGTAGGAGGAGTTAAAAATGCTGAGGATGTTGTGGAGTTCTTGGAAGTAGGAGCTTCTGCCGTTGGAATGCTTTCATCAGCTCTCATTTTTGGAAAGGAACAGTACAAGCGAGTAGTGGACGAGCTTGAAGATGCCTTGAAAAAACGTGCTTATAAATCGGTAAGGGATGCAATTGGAAAGAAACTTGAGACTCATCGTGCCGATTTTACTGTCAAAAATCCGATCGTTGATTTGGAAAAGTGTACACTTTGCAAATTGTGTGAATACGTTTGCCCGTACTTTGCAATAAAAGTTACCGATCATGTTAACGTTGATTTAAATGCTTGCTTTGGCTGTGGACTTTGTGAATCGAGATGCCCAACTCGCGCGATAAGTGGTGTTTTACAGTGAATTACAAACTCAGATGTATCCATTGCGGGAAAATATATGAATCCAATGAGGTAAAATACACATGTCCCGTATGTGGAAGCAGGCTTGGTACTCTGGAAGTTGTGTATAACAATTTTTCGCATGTTGAAAAGTTTGATCTTGAACACAAGGGCATGTGGGCGTTTTCTCGTTTTTTGCCAGTTGATTTAAATCATTTCGAAGTTCCGCTTTTAGTTGGTAACACACCTATTTATGAGAAAAGAAGATTAGCACGTGAATTGGGATTGTCAAACCTTTACGTGAAAGATGATGGAAGGAACCCAACGGCTTCTTATAAGGACAGGGCAAGTGCCTTGGCAATAGCAAAAGCAAAAGAACTTGGAATTTCTACCATTTATTGTGCTTCTACCGGAAATGCAGCGTCATCTCTTTCAGGGTTGTCTGCTGCCTCTGGAGTGAAAAGCGTGATATTTGTTCCCAGATCTGCACCAGATGCCAAGATAACACAGTTGTTGGTTTATGGTGCCACGGTGATCGCTGTGGATGGAAGTTATGATGAAGCCTTCGATCTTTCAATGGAAGTTGGAGAGGAATTCGGATGGTATTGTCGTAACTCTGCAGTGAATCCATATCTTCTTGAGGGAAAAAAGACAGGCGCAATGGAAGCAGCTTTGCAATTAAATTGGAGAATTCCGGATGTTGCAATGGTTTCCGTTGGAGATGGAACAGTTGTGAGTTCGATATACAAAGGGTTCAGTGATCTTAAAAAAGCAGGATTGATCAGCAAGATCCCTATGATAATAGGTGTTCAAGCTGAAGGAGCGAATGCCGTGATGAGAACCTTTGAACTTGGAATTTTTGATGAACCAAGGGATATGGAAGCTCACTCAATGGCTGATAGTATAGCTGTGGGAAAACCCCGAGACGTTTTGAAAGCATGTAAATATGTGAAAGAATCCGGAGGTAAGTTTATATCTGTTTCAGATGATGAGATTGGGCGTGCTATTGTGGAGCTTGCTAGGAAAACAGGTGTTTTTGCGGAACCTGCTGGAGCGACAGCTTATGCCGGATTAAAAAAGATAAAGGATGAATTGAAAGGTAAAAGTGTGATCCTTTTTATAACTGGCAACGGCTTGAAAGATATAAATTCAGTGAAAAGATTTGTCACGCAGGTATATGTTGTTAAACCCAATCGCGAAGAGGCAAAGGAGGCTCTGAGAAATGCTGGTGCGATTTAACCTCAACGGCGAAAACATAGAAGCGGAAGCCGAAGATGATGAGAGAGCTCTTGATTTTCTGAGAAGGCTCGGTATGAAGAGTGTCAAAGAAGGATGTGGAGAGGGAGAGTGTGGAGCCTGCACAATAATAGTTAATGGCAAGAATGTCGTTTCGTGTTTGATGCTTGCACCGGAATTAGATAAAACTGAAGTTTGGACGGTTGAGGGTCTCTCGGCTAAAGGAAAATTGGATCCTATCCAGAAGGCTTTTGTGGAAGTTGGAGCAATACAGTGTGGTTTTTGCACGCCAGGAATGGTGATGTCTGCTAAAGCATTTCTTAACAAGAATCCCCATCCAAGTGAAGAAGAAATAAAAAAAGGTATGGAGGGTAATTTGTGCAGGTGTACTGGGTATTTCAAAATTGTGGATGCAGTCAAAAGGGCTGCTGGTGAAGGTTGATCCTCGCGGCAATTCTTGCAGCCGGTAGTTCGACAAGATTTGGAAAGCAAAAACTTGCCCAAAATTACCATGGAAAACTGTTACTACAATGGCCAATAGACGCTTTGAAGAAAATTTATGTCGAAAAAGTACTCATAGCTTCAAAGACTTTAAATATTTCTTTGTTTGATCTAAGAAACTTTAAAGTGGTGATAAACGAAAAGGCAGATAGAGGATTATCCACATCGGTAAAAATTGCAGTTTCAATGGCAAAAGATCACGAAGGAATACTTTTACTTCTTGGGGATATGCCAAAGATAAGCACGGACTTGGTGAGGAAAGTGATTTCTATGGATAAAACAAAAATCATATTTCCATCTCATGATGGTATCAAAGGATTTCCAGTATACTTGCCGTTGAAATATTTCGAGGAGGTCATGTCGTTGAGTGGTGATGTGGGATTGAGAAAGATTATCGCTAAACACTTGAATGAAGTAGCATCATTTGAGGGAGGGAAAGAGTGTATTTTTGATGTGGATATGCCTCAGGATATTTTATAACGAACAATCGTATTTTAATATACTAATTTAACTTTAAAAGATAAGTGTTGATGGCTCTGACAATTGTCTTTCGGATCTGTCCTCGCTACGCTGCGGAGGCTCCTGCAAGGCAATGTCATCGCCGA
>Ga0256840_1001390_pt1 | contig 22860 bp, 23 predicted proteins | sample 355202metaG_FD_185969 | JGI IMG/M metagenome (GOLD analysis project Ga0256840, IMG submission 185969) | Hydrothermal vent microbial communities from Mid Atlantic Ridge, Atlantic Ocean - 355-202 | ecosystem: Environmental > Aquatic > Marine > Hydrothermal vents | place: Atlantic Ocean: Mid...
TGATGAACAACACTATATAGAGATGGACAACACAGTAGGAACCGATTATCTGGTTATTGTTTATTCAATAGAACCTATTAACATACAACAAGTTTACAGGGATATTGAACGCACATCCGGCGATTTTATTTCACGTGTAAAAAATGTTTTGGCGGATAAATTAGTTAGAACGAATGAAGTGAACTTTCAAAATTCTTCTATTTCATTCACAGCAAAAACAAAAAGCAAATCGGCGGTTGCAATGATTATTGAAACCAAGCATATAGAATAAATAAAAAACCGGCAGACTAATTTGTGAATTGGTTGATTAGTGTAACTTATCTGACTACCAGCGGATTGGGTAATTAGATTATTGATCACTTGATTATTCTTTTAAAACTTATATCCCAAGGTGAAATAAAATTGCCTTCCATAGCCCAAAGTACCCTTATCTGCCCATGCATTATTTCGAGGAAATGTGGGATATAAAATTTGGGTATCGAATAAATTGGTAATATTCGCATTAAGGTAAAAGTTTTTTAAATATTCAGCTTGCCAACGAAAATTAAAATCAAAAGTAGTATAAGCCGGAACGTCATCAGAGGTTCTACCTATATATTTACCGGTCGGATTTCCGTTGTCATCAAAAATAGGTTTAGTATCAAAATAGGCTTTCATACTAGCAGTATAATATCCTATTAATGAAAGAATATATTGATCGTTTAAATTATAATGGAGTTTCATATTCAGTAGAAGTTCAGGAGAATAAGACCCATTGGTATTAAAAGAAATATCTTTTGAATATTGATATGTACCACTAAAATTAATCACAAAGTCTTCAAGTAAAATAGACTTAATGCTTAATTCAAGCCCCTTAGTTCTCATGTATCCGGTATTTGTCCACCATGCCCGTAAAATATCATCCACAATTTCATTACGTTCAACCAAGAGGTTTTTTAGATTATTTAGATACAAACTAAGATTAAAACTAAATTTTCGGGAAATAAAAGAAAAATAATTTATTTCATAAGTTTCAATAAACTCAGCTTCACTGTATGTATTTTTTTCAGCTCTTGCTATATCGCTTACATCGTCGGCAATAACTGAAACACCCGGTCTTTTTTGAGCTTGACCGTATAAAAGTTTAAGTATATTATGATTGTTGAAACTATAAATTACAGCTGCTCTTGGTAAAGTAATAATATCCTGCGATGGATAATATCCCTTGTAATGTTCTTTCAATGAGTCAGGCACTTGCAAACCTTTATCAAACTCCAAATCTACACCGTAACCATAAGCTTTCTAAAATCGAACACCTGCCAAAATATCTAATTTATCAAAAGGTTTATAGCTAAACTGTGTAAAACCGGAACCTACAATTGCTTGATCTCCTGTTTTTAATATTTGAAAATACATATTTTGGGCACCGGCACTCGGTACATCTCCTTCGTTTAAATTTTCAAACATGTTTTCGTATTGAACACCTAAGGTAATATCCAAAGATTTAACGGGTTTCCAGAAAAAATTAGCTTCGCTTTCAAATTCGGCAATATTATATATGTCATAACCTGAAAATCCTTCAAATAATAAATGATAATCATAATGACGATAATATCGCGAATATCTGGCTTTTACATTAAATTTATATTTATCTGAAAATGAATGTTCATAGGCTAATTGGGTGGTCATATTCCGGTTAATAAACTCGGAGCCATTATCTATTGAAGGATAATAATAATAGTGTTTATTTTTAGCTTCATTATAAAATATATTAAAGGTAAAACCCCGGTATCCACCGGTGAAATTCATGAAAAAATCATTCTTATTTAAAAAGTTTTTCGTTCTTCTGGCATATTCCGGCAGGTTCAAACCATCGTTATTGGGTCCACCAAATAGTGGGTCATCCATTTTTTCAGGACGTTTCATCATAGGAGCCAAAGGCACATCTAAGCCATCGGATTGCATATATACAAGGTCAAGATTTAAACGCAGTTCTTTTTGCTGAGCAGAGAGCTTAATTGCTGAGTTTAAGGTATTCCATGTTCCGTAAGAAAAATTGACATTATTATTGTAATCTTTTTGATAATCTTCTTTTTCGGTAATTATATTTATTACTCCAAAAAAAGCATTATTCCCATACATAACCGCCATAGGTCCACGAATGACTTCAATTTTTTCAATACTTTCAACCGGTATTTGATAATACTTCAAGATATTTTCATCCATTATCTTTGTACCATTTACCATAATAATGAAGTTATTGCCTTTGCCTTTTGCATATCCTCTAACCCCATATATATCAATTCCTAAGTTGCTCATGGCGTAATAACCGGGTATGTTATTTAATATGGTTCTTAAATCGCGATAGCCCCAATGTTCTATTTCTTTTCGGGTAATTACCACGGCACTTGCCGGAATTTCAGCAATAGTCTGCTCTTGTTTTCCCGCTGCAACAATAGGAATTTTAATAAGGTCTTCGAAAGATAAATTATACAAACTATCTTCTGATTGACTTATAGCTTCATTGCTGAACAAAAGGAGAACAATACTCAAAATTATCAAGTTATGTATGTGAACATGACGAGCTAGAAACATAATAAAAATAGTATAGTATATTGTAAAGTTAATGAAATTTAGACAAAAAGTCAAAGTTTTACACTCATATTTTAATTCATATAGCTAAGACATAGGCAGTTGTCTCTTTATCCTTTCTTCCAATGATATAAATGATTCTGTCCGTGAAATGCCTTTTATTTCCTGTATTTTATCGGCAATTATCTCTTTTAAGTGATCGGTATCCCGGGTGATAATTTTAACAAAAATAGAATAATTACCGGTAGTATAATGACATTCAACAATTTCAGGAATTTTCTCCAATTCAATCATCACACTTTTAAAATAAGATGCTTTTTCAAGAAAGACACCCATAAATGCACAAGTTGAATAACCTACTTTACGGTAATTAATGATAAATTCCGAACCGGATATAATGCCATGATCAAACATCCGCTGAATGCGTTGATGAACTGCTGCACCAGATACATTACAAGCGCGAGCAACTTCCAAGTAAGGTATCCGTGCATTTTTTGAAATCAGTGCTAATATTTTTTTATCTAATTCGTCTATTTGATAGTTTGAATTCATAATTGATGCGTAAAATAAATAAAATCAGGTAAAACTATTAATTTGTAAATTTACACAATAGATAATTTACAATTTATAAGCAAATTTAGCTATTGAATTGCTAAATATCAAAATTATTTCAGCTAATTTATATTAGTTTTGCCCTTAAACATTTAAGCAAAAGAAGAATTTACAAAGAAATAGTAGAGATAGGCTTATAAATAGGCCCGGAAGGTTTTAAAATACTTTGGTAGAGAATGATTTCTTTTACTTTATGGTTTTGAAATTGAGTATGTGCATAGTTTTGTATTAAATCGGATAAAAAATTTTCATTACGAATATATTTTACACGCGCAAGGGTTAAATGTGCTTTAAAACTACGTTTTTCAAAAGCAAAACCCAAGTCAATAAGATTTTTATTTACTTGGGTGGCAATATCAGATAAGCTATTGGTTTTATCATCCACTCCTAACCAAATAACTTTTGTATGTCCGAAAGAAGAAAATTTACCCATGCCTTTAATATTTATGTCAAAAGGCTTAATCCCGGAAACTGATTGCTGTAGTGCATTGATAATACCAGGTATAAAAACTTCGTCCGTATCACCTAAAAACTTTAAAGTAAGATGAAAATTCTGCAAAGGAACCCATTTAATACCTTCATTATTGAGTTTTTGCTTTAATTTTTGGCTTAACTCAATTATATTCTTTGATACAGGAATATCAGCCGCTATAAATAATCTTTTTGACATAAGTAAAAGGAATTACCATGCAAAATTGAAAAAAATTGCGCCGATTCGATATTTGTCCGGCGCAATTATTTTTTAAAGGCTGTTAAATTAAACGATTTTTATTTGCATATGCTAACAAATCTTCCCGATGATTAAAATTCATTTTACGGTAAATGCTGTTTTTATGATAACGCACCTTATCTACCGACCATTCAAGAAGTTCTGCTATTTCAACATGCTTAAAGCCTTTTGCGATGAGCTTAAACAAAGTGATTTCGGTTTGGTTGAGTACCGATTGCAAAAGCATTTTATTAAATTGCCCTGCATTTTTATTGTACATCGTTTTCAAACGCAAAAACTCTTCTTTGCCAATAAGGCTAATTAGCAAATCACGTGCATAGCGCACACGTTCTTTTTTAGATTCGTCTTTTAAACTGAAAATTTTAACAGCCATTTCGTTTTCAACAATACTCGAGAAACCTTCAAACTCATTAACTACAACAAGTTTTTCCGAATCAGGTTTTTTTGCGTGTATTGTTCTTAACATAAATAGATTTTGATTCAATAGGGGGTTCATGTTAATTTAATTAATTATTACACAGGCTAAAAGTAAAAAACTTTTTCTTTTTTTCAATTTATAAAACGCAAATACCTTAAGAAAATTATCAACATATTAACAGCTTACAAAAATGGTGTAATAAATTATTAGCCAAATAATTATATAAATTTACATTTTTAAAATTATACTTTACACAAAATAAGGCTTTTAAAATAAACAATTGTGCATAAAATTCTATTTTAAACATTTTTAACTTTAGTTTATCAATAATTTTAAATTAAAACCAAAGGTTTTTTTATATTTGTAATCAAACTTAACAGATTTAGCCATGAACAATTTTAAAATATTTTTATTATTGATTTTATTAATTCCTTTAAATTTTGCATTTGCCCAAAGTGATGACAACTATGACCCGGGTACTTTTATGCAAAATCAATCCGGTAAGGATGCAGATTATAAGCCGGTAAAAGAAATAAAGTCGAAAGACTTTTCAAAATGGTCCTATAATTTGAATATGGGCACAAGTTTTACAACAGGTACTTACGGCTCTTTTTTAGACGTTTATACAGCTCCTCAGTTGAACTACAATTTTTCGCCAAAATGGCAATTTACTACCGGATTACTCATAATGAACACTAGCTTATTTAATTCAGGCAATGAAAAATCAATAAACCAAACACGTGCATATTTAATGAACCGCATTAGTTACCAAGCAAATGAAAAATTAAGAATTAGTGGTGAAATTTTATACGGGATGAATCAAAATCCTTTTAATTCAACAACTACAAGAAAAGGTGAATATTATATAAATGTAGATGCCCAATATAAAATAAATAAATCCTTATCAATTGGCATACGCGTTTCAGGTACAAATATGAATAATCCTTACGGATATAATCCTTTTTATTCGGGTTTTTCGCCGGCAACACCTTTATACCGTTCTCCTTTTGATTATTAGCTGAACTGAGCGATTATCTACTTCAATAAGCGCTCAATCTAAGTGTATTTGACCAATTGAATCAATTCTAAAAAATAAAAAAAGCTTTACACCACTGATGATGTAAAGCTTTTTTCCTAACCGGACTTGCAAATATTAAATTATCCCGGAACGAATCATTTCAAAAAGTTCATTCACTACTTTTTGTTTTGGTTGAAAAACTACATGACTTAACAGTTTGTTTGTCAGCCGATTTTCTTGACTCTGCAAATCTGAAATCTCGTTCAAGTCCATTACGAAATTTTGTTCTTTGTTTGTATTATCCAAAGAAAATAAAATAGAGTAAAATTGTTTCATAGGCTAATTTTTATCAGTTGTTTTGCTATAAAACGCAGTATTTTTTTTTTTATTATTGAATTATATCTTTTGATGAAAAAAAATTATTATTTGATTAATGAAATTGTGGATTTAAAATCCCCCCTTATCTGTAAACTATATGTAATCTAAACATATACAGCTATTAAGCAACAACTTAAACAATCAATCAATGTGTCGATATAAAAACATCTGTTAGTAAACATATATTTTAAGAATAAGCTTAAATTTTTAAATTTTTAGAATTATACGTAACTTACAGAGAAATTATAAATATACAATTATGAAAAAACGTTCTATTTTTATTTTAATTACTATTGCATTTCTGTCTATTAACAAATTTGTTATAGCACAAGCAGAAACACGTACTCCCGCTAAAAGTGCAAGCTCCACAAAGTCATTTGATTTTTCGGACAATAAAAAAGCGACTTCAATGATGCCGATAATGGGCGATGCCTTGCCGGTTATTCAATATATTGAAGATACCATGAATGTAGAAATTGTACGGATTGAATACGACCTGATTTTTGATAAAAAAGTTACTTACAGGACTTTATACAAAGGTTGGAAATATGGAATTGTAGTTATTGGCGATTACCGTATAAAAAAAATAAATGTTCATCTTTACAAGTATGTGAATGACGACTGGCAATTTATACGTAGTGGAAAAGGCGAAGATTATTTCTCGCTGGTAAATGAAGAGCCTCAAGAAAAAGGTGATTACTTGATGCAAATTACTGCCGATGAATTTGAAGAAGGATATAAAGCCGGGCATTATTCTATTATTATTTATCATTAAAAATAATAAACGACTGAATTTTGTTTGCGTTTTAGCATAATTAACAAATACCATTTATCAAAAGAAGTTTATATAAAAACATAATTTTATATAAACTTTTTTACTTTTGTCTTTTATCAAAAATCAAATTAAATATGAACTTTAAAAATGATGTAGAAGCTGTTAAAGCACTTAGGAAAGCAAACGAGGACTTAATGGCTGAAATAGGCAAAGCAATATACGGACAAGAAAAAATAACCCAAGAAGTACTTATTTCATTATTTAGCAACGGGCACTGTCTTTTAATAGGAGTACCCGGATTAGCAAAAACATTATTAGTGAACACCATTGCCAAAGCACTCGGATTAGAATATAACCGTATTCAATTCACCCCCGATTTAATGCCTTCGGATATTACAGGCTCAGAAATATTAAACGAAGAACGACACTTTGAATTTATCAAAGGTCCTTTATTTGCCAATATTGTTTTAGCAGACGAAATAAATCGTACACCGCCAAAAACTCAAGCTGCCCTACTCGAAGCAATGCAAGAAAAAGCGGTTACAGTAGCCGGTAAGCGTTATGAACTGGGAAAACCTTTTTTTGTTCTTGCTACGCAAAACCCTATTGAACAAGAAGGTACCTATCCGTTACCCGAAGCTCAATTAGACCGTTTTATGTTCAATATTTTGCTGGATTATCCTGATTTTGAAGATGAAATTACCATTGTAAACAACACTACATCAGGTATGAATATTAACCTGCAACAAGTTGTTTCCAATGATGAAATACTGTTTTTCCAAAAACTAATACAAAAAGTGCCTATTAATAACAATGTAGTAGAATATGCAGTAAAATTAGCATCAAAAACTCGCCCCGAAACCAAATATGCACATGAAATTACCAATAAATATTTAAATTGGGGTGCGGGACCCAGAGCTTCGCAATATTTAGTACTTGGAGCAAAAACTCATGCTGTATTAAACGGGAAATACTCCCCCGACATTGAAGATGTTCAGGCTATTGCTGCTCCAATTCTTCGCCATAGGATTATTAGAAACTACAAAGCAGAAGCAGAAGGAATTACCGTTGACGAAATTATTAATGAATTGATTAAAGAATAAATTTTCAATTAATGATAAAATTTGTTTCAAAATACATTGTTTTATTATCTATTCTGACTATTTCCATACAAATTGCTGCTCAGGATAAGCATAAAGAACAAAAAGTAAAAATGATTACCATTGTACATTCCGACTCGGTAAATGTAAACGAAGAAACCATGCCCGGAATACAGTTTTTAAGAGGAAATGTTGTTTTGAAACACGATTCTGCCTATATGTATTGCGACAGTGCCTACTTTGACGGAAATAACAATTCATTTGTTGCCATTAATAATATTAAAATAATTGCACCTACCGAAGATGCTTTAGATACTGTTTACTTATATAGCGATTCCTTACATTATTCAGGACAGAAAAAGCTGGCAGAAGTAAGGTATAATGTAGTAATGATAAAAGACAGTATGACTTTATATACCGAAAACCTTGATTATAAAATGGATGAAAATTTCGGTTATTATTTTGATGGAGGAAAAACACTTAACGGTCAAGATACTTTGATTAGCAAATATGGTTATTATTATGCCGATTTAGATGAACTATACTTTAAAGACTCTGTAATTGTTCAAAATCCTAAATACACAATCTATTCCGACACCTTAAAACATCAAACGGTTGAAAAAATCTCTTATTTATTAGGACCAACCCATATTATATCTAAAGATACCACAAGCTGGATGTATAGTGAATTTGGCTGGTACAATCACATTACCGATATGGGGAAGCTCACGAAAAACCCTTTGCTTGTTGATGGTAAAAAAACATTGAAAGGCGATTCTATTTTTTACAACCGAAATACAGGATTAGGAATTGCCTACCACAATGTTACAATTGCCGATTCGGTTCAAAACATACGCCTAAAAGGGAACCTTGGGAAATATTATGAAAAAACTGAGAGTTCAGTAATTACCGACAGTGCATTATTTATCAGTATTCAGGAAAAAGATTCCTTGTTTTTGCATGCAGATACTATTCATTCAATAATTGATACCTTAATAACTAAAACCGATACAACAAATTTTCGCTTAATTAAGTCCTATCATAAAGTTAAAATTTTCAGAAAAGATTTTCAGGCAAAATGTGATTCGCTGGTATATACTTTTCTTGATTCAACCATAAAATTATATTATGAACCGGTTTTTTGGTCGGGAAGTAATCAAATGACAGCCGATTATATTGAAGTACAAACCGACAGCAATAAAGTGAATCAAATAATAATGCAAAATAATGCTTTAATTGCAGCACAAGTAGGTACCGGTAGTTTTAATCAGATTAAAGGCAAAAAAATGATAGCACATTTGCGCGATAATGAAATTTATTTACTTGATGTTTTGGAAGATGGGGGTACCATATATTATACCATTGATAAAAATATATTGCTTGGTATAAATAAAATCACTTGTACCAATATGGCTATTCATTTTGTAAATAATGAAATGGAAGATTTAATATTTTATGTAAACCCGACAGGTATCATGTATCCACCTTCCGATTTAAGTGATGCTGAGCGAAAATACAAAAACTTTAAATGGATGATTGAATACAGACCTGAAAAATGGCAAGATGTGTATATCTGGAAAAAACAGCTATCCGGAAAAACAGAATAAAGCAAAGCTTTATATCAACAAAGGCTTTGCTTTATACCTTAAATATATTGATTTAAAATCTGTATTAACTGTCCGGCAGGAACCACTCCCGACTGCCTGAATTTTTGTGCTCCGTTTTTATAAATAATAATTGTAGGAACACCCGTAATTTGCAAATTCTGTGCAATCACCGGATTTTTATCTACATCTATTTTAATAATTCGCACCTTATCGCCCAAACTATCTTTAACTTGTTTAAGTATAGGAGCAAGTGCCTTACAAGGTGCACACCATTCTGCCGAAAAATCTACTAAAGTAACTGTATCTGAATTTATTATATCTTTAAATTTACTCATATCTTCTAATTTTTACATATTTTAAAAACCGGTTTATCAATTTTTTTGCCGTTTATATTTTATACCCTGTTTTGAGTCTAAAAAGCATAAATTTTATAAAACACGAAACTGTATCGTGTCAATTTAACAGACTACGCAGTCAAAATGACATACAAAACATTTTATGATATTTAAATCGATTTACTTAAATTTGTAAAAACCTAAAAGCTGCGATTATGAAAATTCTAAATGCAGAACAAGTAAAAAAATTAGATGCTTACACCATTAAAAATGAACCTATTTTATCAATTAATTTAATGGAACGTGCTGCAAAAACATGCACAAAACGGATTACTGAATTATTTTGCAACAAAGCTAATGTAAAAGTATTTGCAGGTCCCGGCAACAACGGAGGCGATGGTTTGGCTATTGCCCGAATGCTTGCAGATAAAAAATATAAAGTATCGATATATTTGAAAAGCACAAAACTTTCGCCCGATGCACAAATAAATTATCAACGACTGATTGAGCAGAATAAAGCTAAAATTAATATAATCGACAATAAATCAAAATTGCCCCTTATCGAGAAAGATGATTTAATAATTGATGCCCTGTTTGGCTCGGGATTATCGCGCGAAATTGAAGGTTTTTATTCAGATATAATTTCTCATATCAACAATTCGGGGGCTGAAATTGTATCCATTGATATTCCTTCCGGATTTTTTAGCGAAAATAATTCATCACTTACTAAAGCTGATGACGGTACTTACAAAAATGTTGTTAAAGCAAATTATACATTAAGCTTGGAGCTACCTTTTTTATCTTTCTTTTTCCCCGATTCAGAGCATCATGTAGGAAATTGGGAATGTTTATCCATTGGCTTAAACAAAAAATATTTAGAAGAACTGCCGTGTAACAATTATTACATTACTCGTAAAATGCTAAAACCAATGCTCAAAAAACGTAATAAATTTGAGCATAAAGGAACTTTCGGGCATGCATTGCTTATTGCAGGAAGTTATGGAAAAATGGGTGCTGCAATACTAGCAGCCAAAGCATGTTTACGCACGGGAGTTGGTTTATTAACTACTCATTTCCCTGTATCCGGTTACGAAATAATGCAAACCGCCGTTCCCGAAGCTATGGTATGTATTGACGAATCGGGCACTCGCTTTTGTAAATCCGATGAACAAAATTTATATCAAGCAATAGGTATCGGGCCCGGCATCGGACAAAAAAAAGCAACACTTAATTCATTAATCGGAATATTGAATAATGCACAAAAGCCCGTAGTTTTAGATGCCGATGCTTTAAATCTTCTTGCAAAAAACCGTTTTTTATACGATTTAATTCCTGAAAATAGTATTTTAACACCCCATCCGGGCGAATTTAGGCGACTGATAGGTGAAACAACAAGCTATTTTGAACAATATCAACAACAAATAACTCTTGCAAAAGAACAAAAAGTTATTGTTGTACTAAAAGGAGCACACACATCTATTGCTTTTCCTGACGGACGATGCTATTTTAATTCAACGGGAAACCCGGGTATGGGAACAGCCGGTAGTGGCGATGTGCTTACGGGTATCATTACTTCATTACTGGCACAGGGCTATTTGCCGGAACAAGCAGCGCTGTTGGGTGTATATTTACACGGTTTAGCCGGCGATATAGCCGCAAAACAAAAAGGAATGCACGCACTAATTGCCGGAGATATTATTGAAAATATAGGAGCTGCATATAAGGAGCTTTCAAAATAGGTGCTCGCACTCATTCTGAAGTCATCAGATGAATTGCCAATTAAATATTTCGCATAATAATTAAACTAATTACTTTTTGAAAACGATTCATCAGATGACTTCAGAATTAACTTACATTTTCAAATCATCAATTTTACTTACCGGTAGTCCACAAGTATTATTTCTACACAAGTAAATTTTTAATTCTTTACTAAATCGATTATGGCATAAAGGAATTTTACTTTGCTCACCGGCTTTTGCAAAAATACAATTAGCTAAATAGTTTTTTTGTAATTCACGTAAAACATCATCCGATTTTTCGCCACTCACAACAATTTCATTAAAATCTCCGGTATGCCAATCGTACAAACTCAACCAATTGGAATGATACATTGGATTTTTCAAAATTTTATCCTGCACTTTACGCAGCATCAGCTCCGAAAGTTCTAAGTAATCATTTTTGACAAAATATTTAGCAAGTAAAAATAAATTTTTAGCCATTATCGAATTGGATGAAGGAATTACATTGTCGTCTAATTCTTTTTTCCTAATAATAATATCATCCTGATAGTCAGGAGTGAAGAAAAACAAACTCTTTTCTCTATCAAAAAAATGTTTTAAAGTAAATTCCGTAAGATTTTGAGCTAAAAACAAATATTGCTCATCAAAACTAATTTGATAAAACTTAATCAAGGCTTCAATTAATAAAGCATAATCATCCAAAAAAGCAGGAATACTTGACTTTCCCTTTTTATAATTTCTATATAAACGATATTCATCCTTCAATTGTATTTTGATTAAAAAATCAATACTCAACAAAGCTTTTTCGTAAAATTTATTTTCGCCAAATGCACGGTAAGCATCAATATAAGCAGAACACATCAAGGCATTCCATGCTGTTAAGCTCTTGTCGTCCAAGCCCGGCAGTTCACGTTTTTTGCGTACTTCAAGAACTTTCTTCTTTAACAGGTTGATTTTTTCAGGCTCATCAATACCTTTGGTATGCAAAATATTTTTCCCTTCAAAATTACCTTTTTCAGTCATGCGGTAATACGCGATAAAATCATCGGCATCATCTGCTAATATATCTCCAATTTCCTTAATTGTCCACACATAATAAGCCCCTTCCTTTCCCTCACTGTCAGCATCATACGAAGAATAAAAATTGCCTTTGGTACCGGAAAAATTATTTTCAATAAACCTGAGTGTTTCATACACAATACGCTTATAAGCATCCTCTTTGCTAAATTTATAAGCTTCGGAGTATAAACTCACCAATTGAGCGTTATCGTAGAGCATTTTTTCAAAATGCGGCACTAACCAATAAACATCTGTTGAATAACGTGCAAAACCACCTTCCAACTGGTCGTATAATCCTCCACTAAGCATTTTATTTAATGTAAGAATTACAAAATCAATTAATTCAGGATATTTATTTTTTTGAGCAATTTGCAAAAGTGTTTTGTAATTGTTCGGCATTGGGAATTTAGGTGCCTGATTTAAACCTCCGTATGTCCAATCAAAATAAGATTTCCAATTATCAATACTTTGCCTGATAAGGTCCACTTGTAAATTTGCAGCACCGGTACTGCTTTGTTCCATTTTTTCAATTCCTTTACGGATTTCTAAAGCATTACTTAAAACACTGTCTTTTTGCTGTTTATAGGTTTGCACAACATTTTTAAGCAAAAGCAACCATTGTTCCGGTTTAAAATAAGTACCACCCCAAAATGCTTCTCCGTTAGGCAATGCAAAACAATTTAGAGGCCAGCCGCCGCGCCCTGTTAAAAGCTGTACAGCAGTCATATAAATATCATCAATATCAGGACGTTCTTCTCTATCTACTTTTACACAAATAAAATACTCATTCATGTAATTTGCAATTTGCTCATTTTCAAAACTCTCATGCTCCATTACATGGCACCAATGACAAGCAGAATACCCTATGCTGATTAAGATAAGTTTATTCTCTTTTTGAGCTTTTTCAATTACTTTATTACTCCAAGCCACCCAGTTTACCGGATTATGTGCATGTTGTAAAAGATACGGACTGCTTTCCTTAATCAGTTCATTCGTATATTTATAATTCATCTTCTTATTTTTGTGGTAATATTACGACATTATTTTTATTTAGACAAAATAAAAATAAGAAAAAAACAACAAGCAAAGTTAATTGAAAAGTGGAGTAAAAGATAAAAAATACTAACCACAAAATTTTCGGGCAAGGCTTTCCCATTCCTCTTCAAGAGAAATATTTGGCATTTTAGCCCCAGCACGTGAATACCAATAATTAGCATTCCACAAATCGCCTTCCTTACGGTGTAGATAAGCATGAATCAAAGCAAAGCCGGTACCGGGAAGCCACTGAATAAGCTCATGCGCTTCGTCCCAGCGATTATTTTTATCTAAACACAAAGCTTTTAGTTCTTTTGGGTAAGATTTTCCTGTACAATTATTTTTTATAGAAGAAATAAAATCTTGATAAGTCATAATACAAACAGAAAAATTAAGTTTCTCTACTCATTAAATATTCTTGTACCAATTTTTCTGCTTTTTCGAAATTCTCTGCCGACACAAAAACAGTTACTCCTTTGCTTGACTCAGGGTCAATCCAGCCTGCCGCAATACTACTCTGATGACGGTTATCAATAATTACCCCTATTTCGTTATCTTCCAAATAAGCTTTTATAAAATTAGCATCAACCGATGAACCTGAAAACACTTCGTATATATCTTGCATATCTTGTTATTTCAATAATTTGTTACTATTTTTAGCAAAATTAATGAATTTTGTAATACACAGGCTTAAAATAGACAATAAAATGGATGAAGCATTAAAGTTAATTGAAGAAAGCTATCAGAAACGTATTCTTGACAAAGAAACCAAAAAGAAATTTAAAAATATACTCAGTAATAATAAATTAAAAACGGAAGATTTAAATTTTTTAAGTAAAAAATCGTTTTACCTATTTAAGCAGGATGATGAAGCTGATATCTTTTTAATTGACTGGTTAGAGGATATTCAAAACCTAATTAATCGTTACAGAGTTACAGAATCGAAAGAGTCACAAGTATGCTTTTCACCCAAAAATGAATGCTCCGAAAAAATATGCAATTTTATCCGTAAAGCAAAACAATCACTGTTAATTTGTGTTTTCACGATAAGTGACAATCAAATAACCAACAGTATTTTAGATGCACACAAACGTGGAGTAATGATAAAAATAATTACCGACAATGATAAAGCATTGGATAAAGGTTCAGATATTTATCAAATGTCAAAACTAGGCATAGATATCAAAATAGATATGACTCGTCATCACATGCATCATAAATTTGCAATTAGAGATAATAAAACATTACTTACCGGCAGTTACAACTGGACACGAAGCGCTGAAATCTACAATCAAGAAAACTTTATCATTACCACTGAAAAAAAATTAGTAAAACGTTTCAGAAAAGAGTTTGATAAACTTTGGCAGGAAATGACTGAATACAAATGAGCAAAACTTCAAATCGTTCAAAAGGACATTTGAATGTTTTCTCTTTGAATAGACAAATGATTGAATGAATGAGTAAATGAGTGAATAAATGTGCAAGACTTCAAATCGTCCGAAAGGACATTTGAACGTTTCCTCTTTGAAAAATAAATGATTGAATGAATAAATAAGCGAGAAAATAAAGATTGCAAAGAACCAACACCCATACAAAAACAAAACAACTCTTTTGAACAACAACTAATTACAGCACTAGATACTCCAAATAAAACTGCATAATAACATGATTTTAAACCACATGAATTACTTATTAAACCATCATGATTTTATATTTGGATACATTTAAAAATTCGCACAAAATTAAAAATGGTATAATGCTTGCTATTTAACATTACACAAAACCATCTTTATAGAAAAAAATACATTTTGGTATTATTATTGTAAATTTTATAAGTCATTAATAAATAGTTTATTTAAAATTTGTCTATTATTAAATAAATTGTAATTTAGCATTTTTCAGTATTTTATTATAAATTAAGACATTAGCTTTATCGTTATACGATAAAAACACATACAAATGAGTTTTAAAACAACATTTTATATATTACTTACATCTATTGCCGTATTCACTAATACAATTAGTATTAATGCGCAAACATCGTTAGATAAACAGCGCGCAAAACTTCTTTATGACCTGCCCATATATCTTCGTTGGGAAAATGACGATGAAATTGAAGTTATCAAAATAGGTGTTTTAAATGGCAGTACCTCATTCTTAAATACCCTTAGAGAAGTAACCAAAGGCGGATATGACAATATTATTTTAATCGACGTAATAAATTTTAAAAGTGTATCGGATATCACAGAAACACATCTTTTATATTTACCACCGGAACAAAACAGTAAGTTTAACAGTGTAAAACGAAAGCTATTAGGTTTTAATACGGCTTTGATATCAGAAAATTATAAGGTAAAAAAAGATGTAATGATAAACTTTATTACACGTAGTGGTAAACTAACTTTTGAAATCAACGGAGATAATTTAAAAGAAGCAAACATAAAAGTAATACCGGAAATTTCACGTTTAGGAGGAATTAATATAAGCACAAAAGCCTTATTTAATGAATCGGAAAAAAGTTTAAAAAAAGAAAAACAAAAAGTTAGACGACTACAAGCATCCATTGCTGCCAAACAAAAAGAACTTGAAGAAAAAGAAAAAGAAATTAATCGGCAAAAAGAAATTCTATTTAATCAAAACGACCAAATTGTAGCTCAAAAAGAAGAAATTAATAAACAGTTATATGAACTGAAAAAGCTTGAATCTGATGCAAAAATTGCAAGACAGGAATTAGAAAAGAAAACAGAGATTTTGCATGAAAAAGAACTTGCCATCAGGAAACAAGAAGAAAAAATAAAAAAGCAATTAGCTGTTTTAGACGATTTAGAAAAAGAAATTAAAGGTCGCCAATCGGAAATTGACGAACAAAAAAGACTTATTTCTTCGCAGAATGCCGAAATTAGAAAACAGACCATAAAAATAAAATTTCAACAAAATGTACTGCTCATTTTTGTAGTATTATTAGTCATTATCCTTATACTGACCGTATTTATTTTAAGAGGTTACCGTATAAAAAGACGCGATAATCAATTACTGGCAGCACAGAAAAAAGAAATTGAGCAACAGGCTGCTGAACTGGAAGCAATTAATAAAGAATTGGAAAAACTATCTATTGTTGCAAGTGAAACATCTACAGCTGTAGTTATTTTGGAAACAAACGGTGATTTTGAATGGATAAATATAGGGTTTACAAAAATGTATGGCTATACGCTGCAAATGTTGATTGAATTAAAAATGAACAACCTATTGCAAGCAAGCAATCATCCTGATATTGAAAACCTGTTTCGTAAATGCATCAATGAAAAAACTCCGGTAATTTACGAGTCGTTTATTACCACCAAAAACAATGAAGAAAAATGGGCACAAACTACACTTTCGCCAATTTTAGATGCAAGTGGTGAAGTAACAAAACTAGTACTCATTGATTCGGACATTACAAAAATAAAAGAAGCAGAAAACGAAATTCTAAGGCAGAACCAAATGATTATGGAACAAGCTGTAGAATTGGAAGCAAAAAATGTAGAATTAGAAAAGCTTTCACTTGTTGCCAGCAAAACCGATAACTCGGTGGTTATTGCCGATTCTAATGGTGAAATTGAATGGGTAAACGATGGTTTTACACGTTTATTGGGCGTTACTTTTGATGAATTTGCACAAGAGTACGGCACCAATTTATTTCTTACCAGTTTAAATCCAAACATTATTGATGAAATTGCCGAAGCAATAGCTTTCAAAAAATCAATCACCTATACATCTAAAACTTATACAAAATCAGGAAGTGAACTTTGGATTCAAACCAGTATGACTCCAATTTTTGACGAAAAAGGTGAACTCAGAAAATTCATAGCCATTGATGCGGATGTAACCAAAATAAAACTGGCAGAAGAAGAAATTGCCCGCCAGAAAGAAAAAATTACCGACAGTATATATTATGCTAAAAAAATTCAAACGGCAGTTTTACCACCTGATGATTTTTTACAAAAATTATTACCCGAATATTTTATCATGTTCCGTCCCAAAGATATTGTTAGCGGCGATTTTTATTGGGCTACACAAAGAGGAAACAAAATATTAATTGCAGCAGCAGACTGTACAGGTCATGGTGTACCCGGTGGCTTTATGAGCATGTTGGGCATTACTTTCTTAAACGAAATTTCAGGACGTATTTCGGAACATGAAATGAATGCAGGAGAAATACTAACAGAACTGCGTGATAGTGTTAAGCTTTCACTCAGACAAACAGGTAAAGAAGGCGAAGCAAAAGACGGAATGGATATAGCACTTTGTATTATAGATAGAGAAAATTACGAAGTACAATTCGCAGGTGCAAACAATCCTCTTTTTGTTGTTCGTACAAGTATAAACGGTGAGCCGCAAAAATTTGACATCAAAGGAGATGATATGCCTATTGGAATATATTACAATGAAAAGGCTCAGTTTACAAATCACAGTTTACAGCTGCAAAAAGGCGATATGTGTTACCTTTTCTCTGATGGTTATCCCGACCAGTTTGGAGGGAAAAGAGGCAGAAAATTTATGCTTAACCGATTTAAAAAGATGCTTGCAAGCGTTGCTGCCCAACCGGTTGATGTTCAAAAAGCTTTCATCGAAGAAAAATTTGACCAATGGAAAGGCTATAATCGCCAAATTGATGATGTTTTGGTTATCGGTATCAGAATTTAAAAAAAGAAAAGCCGGAAATTATTCCGGCTGAAAACAAAAAATATATTCAAAAGTTAATTAAAATCATAATCATCCTCTTCTTCCTCCTCGTCCTTTTCATACTCCACCAACTCAAATTTCACCTTTACCAAATGCGTAAAACGAACACCTAATGATTTCATATCTTCATCAATCACATCATAATGCCAGCGTATTAATACATCGCTATGCTCATTAATTTTGTCAATTAAAAAGATAAGCTCAAAAATTTGCTTTGACGAGGCAGTGTTAAGATACTCAATATTAAAATTAAATACTGTTTTAGGCAGCGGGTTTTTCATATATTTCTTCAACCAGTCAAGTACTGGTGCATAAAATTCAATTGCATTTTCAGGAAGAGATACATTGGAAATCTCAAAAACCTCATTCTCCGGATCAAAAATAATTTCCGGTGTATCTTCTGTCGCTTTAATTATCAATGCTTCCATTCAGTAAAATATTTTTAATTTATTTGAACACTAGTTTGTAATGTAAAAAATGAATATTTATCATCTATTTCTTTAAAATCATAAGCTATTTTCCGGCTGGATTTCAAACGCATATCAACAAATCCCAATCCTGTTTTTTTAGGGTCAATAACATTTTGATCCAGTAAAATTTTATTAAAATACTCATTCAGTTCGTTATTATCCATATCATTAATAATATCCAAACGCTCTTTTACATCAGCAACATATTCAGTAGGAATATAGTTCCCTGATGTTAAAACATACTCATCTTCAGTTTGCCCTAAATAAAAAATACCCGGATTTCCATCCGTATTTTCTTCATGAAAATTACCATGTTTACTAATATTCTGCAACATCTCTACCATTATATAGTAAACCTTTTTGGCAGATTTGTTCACACGCATTTGACCTTTTATTATAGATAAAAGGCTTAAAATATTATTTTGATTAAAACTTCCGTTAAAATTCAGTAAAATATCTTTTTTATCCAAAATATGATTGAGATGCTTAATATCACGCATGGCATTACTCTCTTCCAGCTCTTCCGCAGCATCGCGCGTATAAGTCCGGCTAGGTATTTCAGTTTGCAAATAAAAATAAGACCAATATAAATCAATATATTCAAAGTCAAAAGTCAAACGATTCCCTGAGCGCCGTGCCATTTCTATTAAGCCTAAGCCGGCACCGCCTTTATCAGATAATTCACCGGTACTAAGAATTTCTCTATGTAGTTTTTTTAGCTCCTCTCTGTCTAAATTATTTACTTTTTCAAGCCGCTGTTTTAAAGAATCTACTTTTGTATTAACAATGGTATTTCCTGTTGTTATAATATAGCGGTTTTCAACCTTTTGAATAGCAAAAATTCCGGCGTGCTCAGATTTACTTTCGCTTGTAGGCTCCTGATGGCGCGTAACATTTTGTAAACCTTCAACCATGATAAAATATATCCGGTTTTGCAAAGAACTTTTATCTACAAAACGTTGCAAATTACTTTCTGCTAACGACAAGATTTTTCGTGTCAAATTTTGGGTAAAAGCACCACGATAAATATACTCAAAATCACCGGTTTTAACCCTGCTAAACAGGTCATAAGTAAGTTTTAACGATCTCTTAGTTGTTTGTCTCATACGTTGGAAAAATCTAAGTCAGCAAATTTTAATTGCAAATTTTACATCTGCGACAAAACACAAATGTAAACTTTATAAAACAAAAATAAAAGAAATTTTTATAAATCAATAATATTAAAATTAAATTTCTTCTTTCCGTTAAATTCCCGATATAAAGAATAATGCCTAATAAAACGGAATGTTTAACATTTTATTTTACCAAAATCAGCATATTACTTTGCAATAAACACTTAAAAAAGCCTCCTGCCCAGATTATGACTACAAAGCAAATAATCACACAATTCAGCTTCGATACATAATAAAAAATTAATTTAGATGTTGTTGAATATGTTTAAACTTTTTTTTGGTAAATGAATTTATACTAATTTAGCAACCCTGAAAATCTATCAAAAATTAAACCAATTACAAATAGATTTTTACAATTCTCAATGTAAATTAAATTCTATAAAAAAGTATCTGATGAATAAAATAGGACTATTTTACGCTCCGGCAAAAGGAAGTACTGAAAAAATTGCAAAAATTATTGCAGAAAAAATAGGAAAAGATAAAGTTGATTTAATTTTAGTGGATGAAAACACTGATATTGATACTTTTAAACCTTATGATAAACTTATTTTGGGTATTTCAACTGTTGGACGCGAAAATTGGGATACACAGTATAAAAAAGTAGGTTGGGACTTTTTCTTACCTAAATTAGACAATGCTAACTTTACAAACAAAACAGTAGCACTTTTTGGTTTGGGAAATCATATTCTTTATGCAGACTACTTTGTGGATGCTATGGGTGAACTCGGGCAAAAAATTATTGAAAAAGGAGGCAAACTTGTAGGCACGGTTGATAAAAGCAATTATGAGTTTAATCATTCAAAAGCAATTATCAATAATAATTTTATGGGTTTACCATTAGATGAAGATACCCAAGAAGAACTAACCGAAGAACGTATAAATAATTGGTTGGAAAATATAAAAAAAGAGCTGGATTTTTAAACGTTTAATGTGCAATGAGCACTGAAACCTTTTTAAAACAAGTTCGTGTAAACAGGAGTATCAAATTTTGATGCTCCATTTTTTTTACAGAACTTTACCTGTCCTAAAATTTTTCTAAATTATGTTTGAGAACAATGTATTAATTGCTTTCTTATTAACACTTTTTGCCGGTTTATCAACCGGTATAGGAAGTGCCTTGGCTTTCTTTGCCAAAAGAACGAATACTAAATTATTAACCGTAAGCTTAGGCTTTTCTGCCGGAGTTATGATTTATGTTTCTTTTGTTGAGATTCTTTCAAAATCAAGAAGCATACTTATTGAAGAAATGGGAAATCAAATAGGAAGTTTTTACTCTGCTACTGCCTTTTTTGTAGGGATTATTGTAATTATGCTCATTGACCGTTTAGTACCTTCCATGGAAAATCCTCATGAAATTAGAACACTTGAATCCATAAGTGAAATTGAAAAAGGAGATTTTCATTTAAAAACAGAACGTTTGAAAAAAATGGGAATTATGTCGGCAATTGCCATTGCAATTCATAATTTTCCTGAAGGATTGGCAACTTTTATTGCTGCTTTGCAAGATCCTGCACTTGGTATATCTATTTCAGTAGCCATTGCAATACATAATATACCCGAAGGTATTGCTGTTTCAATACCCTTATTTTATGCACTTGGCAGTAGAAAAAAGGCATTTATTTTATCATTCCTCTCAGGACTGGCTGAACCACTTGGAGCTTTAATAGGTTTTCTATTATTGATGCCCTTTTTAAACAATATTGTTTTTGGTTTACTCTTTGCATTTGTAGCCGGTATTATGGTTTTTATATCATTAGATGAATTATTACCGGCAGCAGAGGAGTTTGGTGAACATCATCTGGCTATTTACGGACTAATTTCAGGAATGGCTCTTATGGCAGTAAGTTTATTATTATTTTTATAGATTTGCAGCATGAACAAATTATTTTATAAAATTGTACTTTCAATATTTTTTTATACCTGTGCAATTATTCCTGCATCGGCACAAGTAGAAATAGGCTTTAAAGGCGGATACGGCTACGGTCAATATTTTTTTCAAGAAAATTTAAAAAAAGATTTCACCATTGAATTCATGCCTTTATATAACGGTGGTTTGGTTTTTCAATATCTAAATAATCAAAAAGCGGGGGTTCAAGCATCTTTGTTATATATGCAAAAAGGCTGGATTGAAAAAACACCGGAAGGCGGAAGAGCTGAGTTTTTAATGGATTTTGCAGAATTTGAACTTTTAAGCTACCTGAAATTTTCCAAAAAAAAAGAACACGGCTTATTTATTAAATTCGGACCGTATATCGGATATTCGTTTAATAATAATTATAAAAGAATAGGAAATATCGATTCAGTCCTTATAAACTACGACTCACTACAAACTGCTTATAAAAAATTTGATTACGGTATTTCCTTTGGCTTATCATATACGGTTAAAATTGCTAAAAGCAGCATGCAAATTGGTATTTTATTTAGACAAGGATTTTATAATATTTTAAATCAAGACCCTAACGGGATTTTTCAATCCATAAGTCAGGGTCTTTTTGTAAATATGGCTTTTACTATTCCTGTATTTAATAATCAAAAACAAAATAAAGAAGCAATAAAGCCGGATTAAAGCTTTATCTGGCTTTTGTATTAATTTTTAATACAAATGTTCCTTTATCCAAGCCATCGGCACCGGTAACGCCTATTACCACTTTATAAGGATTATTTATTGCATTTAAACTAACATAACGGCGGTGGTCTTGTGTTTTGCCGCGTTTTTTATAATCCCATTTATGATCAACTTCGCAACTTACACACGAATTCAGATTAGGCACATAAGCATTAGAATTAATTCCTACCGAATAAGCATATAAACTCATATTTGCATTTGGGTCATCAGGTATTAATTCAATATCCATAATAGAATATCTGGGAATTTCAGTAACAAAAAGAATATGATTTCCTGTAAACTTTTTCTTTTGTGTTTCAGGAAAGCATGCCACAGCGCTATTCCATGCCCACGATAAATCATAGATTTTTGTTCCCTTTGCTAAATCCCCTTTATAAGCCAAAACCTTTCCTTTTTCAGCTTTAGCTGAATACATGGTTACAGGCTTCTGCTCTCCGGTTTCTTCAACTCTTGTTTCAAGATGTACCTGTAAATCAAAATCACCTTCGGATAA
>Ga0256840_1001391_pt1 | contig 22848 bp, 23 predicted proteins | sample 355202metaG_FD_185969 | JGI IMG/M metagenome (GOLD analysis project Ga0256840, IMG submission 185969) | Hydrothermal vent microbial communities from Mid Atlantic Ridge, Atlantic Ocean - 355-202 | ecosystem: Environmental > Aquatic > Marine > Hydrothermal vents | place: Atlantic Ocean: Mid...
TTCTTGAGCAATCTGTTCTTGAGATTTTTTAGGTACTTGAGAACTAGACCCAGCAGATGAAGCAGTCCCTGCTTTGCTTGAAGTACCATCAGCTTTTTTAGTTGAAGGTGTGTTTGAAGTATTGAAAAGCTCTAGTTCGCCCTTGTTAAATTTATGTAAGGCGTATCCAAGCCCTGCAAATATAAGTCCAACAAGACCCATGGAGAGCGTAGGCAGACCTGGAACTAAGGCAAACATAATCATAATGAAACCAACTATCATCATAGTACGAGCATTTCCCATAAGCTGAGAGATTGTTCCCTCTGCAAAATTAGTACCATCGCTAGATGAACGCGTGATCATAATACCAGTTGCAGTAGAGATAATAAGTGCAGGAATTTGAGAAACTAAACCATCACCGATAGTTAAAATAGTATAAGTTGATGCACTTGTTGCTACATCTAAGTTAAATTGAAATACACCAATAAGAAAACCACCAATGATATTTATCATGGTGATAACAATTCCCGCAACTGCATCGCCTTTGATAAACTTACTAGAACCATCCATTGCACCATAAAAGTTCGCGGTTTGGAGTATCTCGGCTCGTCGCGCTTTTGCTTCAGATTCTTCAATAAGCCCAGCATTCAAATCAGCATCAATTGCCATCTGTTTTCCTGGCATCGCATCAAGCGTAAAACGCGCAGCAACCTCTGCAACCCTTGTAGAACCCTTTGTGATAACCATAAAGTTAATAAGCACTAAGATACTAAAAACAATAATACCAATGACATAGTTGCCACCAACAACAAAACTTCCAAAACTACTAATAATATCACTTACTGCGTCAGGACCTTCATTTCCATGACTTAAAATCATTCTCGTTGTAGCAACATTGAGTGAGAGTCTAAAAAGTGTTAAAATCAATAAAAGTGATGGAAAAGTAGTGAGGTCTGTTGGTTTAGGAATATAGAGTGAAATAAGTAAGATAAGTACAGCCATAGCGATAGATATCGTAAGCATCAAATCAAGCAACATGCTTGGCAGAGGAATAATAATAATCCCTAAGATAGCCATAACAAAAAAGACAACACCTAAATCACGAGACTTAAATAAGAGACCTAATATGAAACCAAACTGCTGTTTAAGACTTTTTGCCTTTGCCACTCGTTACCTTATTGTTCTAGTATATCTTGAAGAGTAAGGGTACCTAAAAAAGTGTCAATCTTTCCTTGAAGTCTGTTGATAAAGGGCCATATTTTACATGTAGAGGCTTTATTTGATGGGCAAGCTTCTTGTGATGATGCGCAATCAAATACTGCAGGTGTTTTATTTTCAACCGCAACCATAAGTTCCAAAAGAGAGCGTGTCAAAGAACCCTCGTTTAATGCAAATCCACCATTAATGCCCTTAAAAGAGCTAATAATTCCTTCTTTAGCTAAGGATTGTAAAATTTTAGCTAAAAAACTTTTTGGAATACCTAACTCTTTTGAGAGACTTTCGGTATCAAGTGCTTTATCAGATTTTGCTAAAACAATTAATGATAAAAGTGCATATTCGCTAGCACGAGTGAGTAACATTGAGCTTCTTTATATATAATATTTTTCAGTATTATATACAAAGTTTCTTTTGTTATAAAAATTAGAGATAATCTTTAAAGTTTTTTAGCTATAATTTCGCCTCAACATTTCAAGCCTTGCTTGGAGATGAAATTTATTATACCCATCAGGAGGTCATTATGGCTTTAGATACGGCGAAAAAAGAAGCTTTAGTTAAGCAATTTGGACGTAACGATACAGACACAGGTTCAAGCGAAGTTCAGATCGCTTTATTAACAGCACGCATTGTAGAATTAACAGAGCATTTAAAAACACATAAAAAAGATCACGCATCACGCTTAGGTCTTTTAAAACTTGTTGGCCAGCGTCGTCGTTTAATGCGTTACTTAAAACGTACGAATAGAGAGAGCTATCTAAAAACAATTGAAGCACTTTCAATTCGAGATAACATCTAAATATCTTCATAATATCCAGTTCGTCTGAACTGGAGACACTAATTCTTCTACTAAAACACTTTTTATTCCAGTTTTTTTTCTATAATTACACTTTTTTAATTTCATTTTAGACTTTTCAAGGTATGCTACACAAATAAGTATACAATTTGATTGGAGTAACTAATGTCAATGCAAGATAATACAATCACTAAAGAGGGTTTGATTTTTTTAGAAGATGGAGAGGTTTTATATGATGACCTCTATCTTTTATCAGAAACTGATGAGAAAGGAATTGTCACTTATGCAAGCGATTCTTTTTTAAAGGTAGCAAATTTTGAAAAGGATGATCTTGTAGGTCAACCGCATAATGTTGTTCGACATCCTGAGATGCCACGTGCTGCATTTAAGTCTTTATGGGGTGATGTTCAATCAAAAGGCTTTTGGTCGGGTTATGTGAAAAATGCTCGCAAAGGCGGTGGCTATTACTGGGTGTATGCAACAGTTTTACGCTCAATTGATGCTAGCGGTAATGTTAAGTATGTCTCAATCCGTGTAAAGCCATCACGTGAAGAGATTAAAAAAGCCGAAGAACTTTACGCGACGTTAGATTAAGAGGGAGAAGATAGATGGCATTAATAAAAAAAGGTGGCGGATCAAGCGCTACAATGGTTTCAGGGCAATCAGGTGATAAACGACGTCAGCGTACTTTAGCAAAACAACAGCAAATCTCTGAGAGTATTGCAGGTATAGCAACAACTATCTTAGATAATGCGCAAGAGAGCGTAAGTGCGATAGAAGAGCTTAAGTCTTCAATGGAACAAATCGCTACGGCAGCCGAAGAAAATAGTGGGGCAAGTGAACAAGCACTTAGTAATGTAAAAGACATTAATAATAATATTACTCGCATGAGCAATAGTATTGACACTGTTATAAACTCTACTCTTTCTACTGGCGATAATATTATGAGAGCTGTAAATACTATTAATGACTCGGTTGTTAATATGAATAGTTCTGTTGATGTAGCTAAACAGTCATCTACAAAAAGTGAAGAGCTTAAGGCATCTTCTGAAAATATTGGTGAAGCAGTTGGCTTTATTGCAAAAATTGCTGATCAGACTAACCTTTTAGCACTTAATGCTGCTATTGAGGCAAGTCGTGCGAAAGAGCATGGTAAAGGTTTTGCAGTTGTTGCAGATGAGACTCGTGCTTTAGCTGGAGAGAGTGAAAAAAATGCAGAATTTATATCTGAGTTAGTCAATAAGATTCAAGGAAGTATTGACAATATTATAAAAAGCATTGTCGATACTACTGATATCATAGAAGATACAGGAACTCAGGGAACTTCTCTTAGCAAGAAGATGGAAGAGCTGACAAAAATAGCAACCTTTACCGTTGAAGCTGCTCGTAATATGAGTAGCTATACGCAAAATCTTTCCAATGTGATTGGTAGTATTAATGAGGGAAGTACGAGTATTGCTCAAGAGTCACAAAGTATTGCGCATTCAGTAGAGCGTACTCTTGATGGCATTGCAGTGCAATCAAATGCTCTTGCTCAAACTGAGGATGATATCAAAGAGTTATCTAATTTGGCAGATGAGTTAAAGTACTCCACTGATACTATGAAGTCTGCTGAAGATATCGCTTCTTCTGCCGACGCCATTGGTGGATCCATGGAAGATATTCAAAATTCACTTGAAGAGGTAAGTAATGCACTTAATCAAATTGAATCAGGTTCGAATAAAACAAATCAAAGTGTACTGACTAATAAAGATTATGTTGAAAGTGGTCTTGAGGCCTCACAAGATATTAACGCTTTGATAGATATTGGTCGTCGCAACTTTGATCTTTTAAAAATCTCATTTGGAGAAGTTCGAAATGAGCTTAAAAGCATTGGAGTTGCTTTTGAAAGTTCTTCAAATCAAGGTAATACAGCTAATAGTGAACTAGAAGTGATCGTGAAAGAGACACGCAATGTTGAAAAGACTGTGGGTAATATCTCTAACTCCATTATCCAGTTAAATATGCTAGCAATTAGTGGCTCTATAGAAGCTGCGCGTGCAGGTGATTTTGGAAAAGGTTTTGCCGTTGTTAGTTCTGATATTCGTAATCTAGCAAAAGATTCTGAAGAAAATACAAATAAAATCAACGATACCATAGAATCAATGAATGCAGAAATCAATATGGTTCAGACAGATTGGGTGAAACTTTTAAGTGGTCAAAATACAGATAAGAAACAGATTGATCGTTTAGTGCATGATGTCGAAACTATTACAAATATGATTATTGATCTTCTTGATCGTTTTGCAGGACTCAAGAGTATTAATGATCAAAACCTTGAGGGTATGAACCAACTTCTTATTGGAATTAGTGAAATTCAAAAAGCAATTGAACTTTCAGCTCGAAATGCGATGGAATCTCGAAAAGCAAGTGAATTAATCATTGAAACCATATCTCATATTGGTGAAGGTGTGGAAGAGTTGGCTGTGATGGCGGATGAACTGCAACAGGGTTAAGTCATGAATTTAGAAGAGATCTTGATTATTAAAGATGGTGATATCCATTATGGAATTAGTACCGAATATATTGATCAGATTTTGCGTTCTGTCGCATTAACACCAGTAATTTTAACTACAAAAGCAATTCTTGGCCTAAGCGCGGTTAGTGGCCGAATAGTGACAGTCTATGATATGAATTTACTTTTAGATTTAAAGGCGATTGACATAGAAAATGAGGCGACACGCTTTTTAAGCTTAAGAGGTGAATTTAATAATAGCGCTATTGTTGTAGGTGAAGTTGTTGAGAGTATTTTACTTGACGAAGAAAAATGTGAATATATTGATAATAATGATGATGGCATTGTTGCGATTTATAAAACAAAAAAAAATATTGTTCAGATTTTAGACTTATCTATTCTCTTAGCAAAGGGAAAATTAGCAGCTTATAGTAAAAAAGATGTTAAAGACGGAATTAGTAAAAATAGCGAAGATAATAGTAAGAATTTAAATGAAAAACGTTTTTTATTTGTGAGAATGGCAAATGAGCGCTATGCAATTGAACTTGATATTTTACGAGAGATTATGAATTTACCTGAAAGCTTTACTGAAATCACGGGAAGTAAAGATGACATATTAGGAATGATGCCTCTAAGAGATGAGCTTTTACTCGTGAGTGATTTGCGTCGATTTTTCTCTTTTGATGATACTATTGGCGAGAAAAATCGTATTTTAGTTACTGAAGACAATGGTAAAATATTAGGTCTTGTGGTCGATGAGATTTTAGATATACGTGATGTTGATATTTCTAAAATTAGCGAAATGCCAGCAAATTTTCAAGATCAAAAACTCTCTGGAGTGATTCATGATGATGAACAATTGGTTTCTTTAATTGATTTGGATATTGTTCGTCAAATCGCAGATGAAAATGTAGGCTTAGTGGCTCAAGAAGATAGTCATTTATCTGATGAAAACAGAGAATCAGTTGTCTTAGAAGTTGTAATATTTAAGCTTTTTGATGAAGAGTATGCTATTAATATTGAAGATGTTGTAGAAATTATTGATAGTGAAAGTATTACACCGCTTGCAGATGCACCTCGGTTTGTAGAGGGCGTTGTAAATATTAGAGGACAGATAGTTACCATTATGTCTGTCTATGAATGGCTTGGTAAGTCAAAATTAAACTCCATAGAACCAAAAATTATCATTTCACAGATAGGCAACTATCGCATTGGATTTTTAGTTGATGATGTAAGTGATGTGATGGGTGTAAGTGAAAATGAGATTCAAGAAGAGCATGAGCAAAATGAGTTTTTTTCAAATATACTTTACCTGAATGAAGGAGAGCGATTAGTGCTGCTTTTTGATATAAATAAATTAGTTGAAACAAAGGAAATTGATGCCTAAAAAAGTTTTAATTGTGGATGATTCTGCTTTAGTTCGTAAGCAGTTGCGTGAGATGATAGAGCCTTTAGGCTTTGATATACAGATTGCAAAAAATGGACAAGAGGCTGTTGATAAAGCTTGTGCAGAGGATTTCGATGTCATTACTATGGATGTAAATATGCCTGTGATGGATGGTCTGAGTGCTGTTGGTGAGATTATGAAAAAAAATCCAAGTGCTATTTTGATGGTTAGTTCATTAACTTCAGAAGATGCTTCAACAACGATAGAAGCGATGGAGCTTGGCGCTATTGATTATATTGCAAAACCAGGGACTATGAATGTTGGCAAGCGTGAAAATCGTGATGAAATACTTGAAAAAGTGCAAGCTTTAAGTAAGATATCTAAACGCCGTTTAAAAAGAACACAGAGAAGACCAGTTGTGCGTGAACGCAGAGTTCGTAATGTTGAAGCAGTTTCTGGGGCAGATAGTCGTGATATAAAAAAAGTTCTTTTAATAGGCTCTTCTACAGGAGGACCTGGTTTGATTGAGCAAATATGTGCATCACTCCCATCGAATTTTTCTTATCCTGTATGTGTAGTCCAGCATATGCCTGAGCAGTTTACTAAGGCATTTGCTGAACGCTTAAATCGTGTGAGTGTACTTCCAGTTCATGAGAGTTCTCATAATCAAGAGTTGCTCCCAGGAAATGTTTATGTCGCCCGTGGTGGTGTTCATATGCATTTTGCTAAAAAAGTTTCAGGAAAATATGTGATTCGTGAAGAGAAGGATATAAATAATCAATTTTTTCAACCAAGTGTAGATGAAATGCTTTTTAGTGCACTAAAAACTTTTGGAGGCTCAAAGCTTATAGGTGTTATATTGACTGGTATTGGTGATGATGGTGCTGATGGCATGGTAGCACTAAAAAAAGATGGGGCTTATACAATTGGTGAAAGTGAAGCTAGTGCTACGGTTTATGGGATGCCTAAAGAGGCGTATGACCGTGGTGGCGTAATGGAACAACTTGATTTTTCTCAAATTGTTAAAAAAATTGTTACATTTAGGTAATAGGAGGAGAGATGGCTTTTGTTAAAAAACATGTTGCTCAAGATGTGCAAGAGTTTCCAAGCTTTGAAAGCTTAGAAGAAGCGATAATCTATTATAAAGATAATGATTTATTTGAACATAAAAAGTATGCGATTGAAGAGATGGTGTTTTTTGAGGGTGGTGCGGACTATTTAGTCAAAATTCTTTCTGACGTTACTACTGAAAAAGCTATAGATATGGAAGTTGCTAGTGTGTTAGAGTCTATTGATCCTGAAGAAGCGCCTATTGAAGCTGTTATGGAGCTACTAAAACTGCATAATGCTTATGTACGAAATCTTGGAATTTCAATTCTTCGAAATTACGGGGAAGCAATAAAATATTATATAGTAAAATTTTTAATTGGCGATGACAGAGATCTTCGTATCTTTGCGATCAATGTTTTAGGTGATGTGAATTTTCCAGAATCTCGAGATATGCTTATTGAACTCTTAGAGGGTGAATCTGATATCAATGTTGCGATGACAGCAGTTGATTATATGGCAGAAATTGGAGAAGAAGAGGATGTTGATCTTCTTCTGTCATTGAAAGAACATTTTAATAACGACCCTTATGTTGAGTTTGGTGTGAATAACGCTATTCAAATGATTCGAGGTTAAAGGTATGGCACATATACTTTCAGCAGATAATTTTGTTAAATTAGGCGAGTTTATTTATAGAAAAAGTGGAATATATCTTGAGTATGAGAAGCATTATGATAAATTAGCGAAACTAATAGATGCTCGAGCAGAAGCTTTAGGGCTTGAAAATTTTAGGCGATATTTTTTTAGATTGCGATTTGAAGATAAAGATGGTGTCGAATTTCAAGAGTTGATGAATGGTATCACAGTAAATGAAACTTATTTTTTTCGTGAAGTGAACCAGTTTGAAGTTTTAGCAAATAATATTTTACCAGATTTACATCGCATACGACCAAAAAATGCTCCTTTACGAATATTATCATCTCCTTGTTCGTCAGGCGAGGAGCCCTATTCAATTATTTTACATATTTTACAAGAGGGTCATATTATTGAAGAGCGTGATATTGAGGTTGTTGGTATTGATATTGACTCTACTGTCATTGAAAAAGGAGAAAAAGGCGAATACTCACAGCGTTCTGTTCATGCAATTCCTAAGCCTATACTTAATAAATGGTTTAGAAAAAAAGGCCTAGGATATAAGTTGGTTGATGATCTTCTTGGTGTTGTGGATTTTAAAGTAGTAAATGTTTTTGATCGAACTGCTATGAGAAGATTAGGGAAATTTGATGTTATTTTTTCGCGTAATATGATGATTTATTTTGATGATGCGAGTCGCAAAGAAGTTGCTATGACTTTTTATGATCTACTAAACCCTGGTGGTTATGTTCTTTTAGGGCATGCTGAATATATGAGCCGTATTGTATCAGTGTTTAATGCGAAAAAAATTGATACAACTTTGGTGTATCAAAAATAAGACAGGAGAAAAGATGGCAGTAGTAATGGTTGTAGATGATTCAAAAACAGTACGAAGTTATCATGGCTCGATTTTAAAAGCAATAGGGATAAATGTTATAGAGGCTGAAAATGGCATGGAAGCTCTTGAGCGTAGCCTTGATGAACAGATTGATCTGTACCTTGTTGATGTTAATATGCCTGTGATGGATGGCTATTCTTTTGTGCAAGAACTTCGCAAACAGCCTCAACATAAGTTGGTGCCAATTATTATGGTGACAACACAGGCTGAAGAGATAGATAAAATTGAAGCATATAAGGTTGGTGCAAACCTTTTTGAAACAAAACCAATTAAACCCGATGTACTGAATGCTTATGTCGATATATTAGTACAGAGCTAAGGAGAAAATATGGATCCGTTATTAGAGCAGTTTTTACAAGAAGCGCGTGAAAATCTTAGCTATATCGATCAAAATATTGATGCAATAGGTAGTGATGACCCTGAGCTTTTAAATGCTGTATTTCGTGCCGCGCACACTTTAAAAGGTGGTTCTGGTATTGTTGGTTTTGAATCAGTGAAAAATATTACTCATCATGCAGAAGATTTGCTAGATATGCTTCGCGGTGGAAAAATTGAATTTCAAGCCTCTATGCTTGAAGCTCTTTACGACGCATTCGATGAGGTTATGAACCTTGTTGAAGCTGCTGAAGAGAGCGAGGAGATTGTTGATGCAGATGAAGAACGACTCAGTAGTATTATTGCATCATTAACTAAAGAGATGGGAAAAGATACGCAAGTTGAAGCGGGTTGGGAACTTCCTTTTCAAGCTATTGATAATTTAGATAATATTATAAATATGCCTTGTGAATTTTTGAAAGATTTTAATGAAAAAATTGTTTTTCACAATGAAATATTTTCGCAAGAACAATGTGATAAAAAACATCTCTTTGTTGTAAGTTTTGATGTTGATGAGTCATGTATGGTATATGGTAATGATCCTGTTTATACCTTATCTCTTTTAGGTGATGCTGTTGTAGGAATTCATACATGCATGAGCGAACAAAATGCTAAATCAATCATAAGTGGCATGGATGACCCAGAGGGACTTTTGTTACAGACTCAAATAACTGCTTTTATATATGGTGTTTTTTCTGAAATTGAAGATGCTCTTTTTAATTTTTTAGATGAGTTGCAATTTTCTACTCTGGATATAGCAACACTCTTAAGCACAACAAAAGGTGAAGCTAAACTTCAACTTGATCTTGTTAAAGAGTTCACTTCTGGTGTGGTTTGTGATAGAGAAGCTATCAAAAAAGGGATAGAAAATGCACTTTCTCTTATAGGAGAAGAAAGCATTCAGCATGCACAATTAACAAGACTCACTTATATCTTAAATAATATAGCAGATGAAGATTTACAAAAATTGGGTGGATTTTTTAAAGCACTTGAGCAAGGAGAAGCCTATATTTATGATGAAAATGCACCACTCCTCTCAGATCGCAATACGAAAAATATAAGTACAGCTGAAAAAGAAGAAAAAAATGAGAGTTTTAAAGCTCCTCAAATGAGTGAGGAGATCAGCAATAATATTGATCAGATTTTATCACAACAGCTTAAGATACTTGAAAACTTTGCTGATCAAGAAGATACTTTGATGCGTGTTGCAAATATCTTGGATTTGGTTCGTCGTTTTATACCTAATATGCCAGAACTTTTTACAAAAGATGAGATGCGAGCTTGGATTGAACAGAAATTAGATGTAGAAGCAAGTGCTCCAGCAGTGATTGAGCAAAACAAACTCGCCTCTGATACAAAAGAGACTAAAAACGAATTAGCTGTTTCTTCGGTCCCTGTTATGGCAAAAAAATCAGCTAAGAAAGAGAAAAAAGTTGTTAGCAAAAGTGTTGTTGGTAAAACTGTAAAAATTGAGCAAGAATCTATAGATAATCTTATGAATATAGTGGGTGAACTGCTTGTTGCTAAAAACTCTCTTCCTTATCTTGCTGATAGTGTTGTAGATATGGATGCGGATACCATAAAGCGTGCTTTAATGGAAAAATACACCTTTATAAATCGCCTTTCAGAGCAACTTCAAGATCTCATTATGTCTATGCGTATGCTACCTATATCGTATGTCTTTGATCGTTATCCAAAATTAGTACGAGAAATTGCTAAAAATCTTGGAAAAAAAGTAAAGCTTAGCATGGACGGAGGAGATACAAAACTTGATAAAAATATGATTGAAATGCTTGCTGATCCGATGATTCATATCATGCGTAACTCCCTTGACCACGGTATAGAAATGCCAGATGTTAGAGTGAAAAAAGGTAAAAGCGAAGAAGGTGCTGTAACTTTAAATGCTATTGCACAGTCAGATAAGATTGTTATTGAGATTATAGATGATGGTGCTGGTATTAATGTTGATCGAGTTATTGCTAAGGTTCTTGAAAAAGAACTTCTTACAATAGATCAGATTGATGCAATGAGTGATGATGAAAAAGCTGAACTTGTTATGCTTCCTGGACTCTCTACTGCCGAAGAGATTACAGAGTATAGTGGTCGTGGCGTGGGTATGGATGTTGTGAGAAAATCTATCGAAGGATTTGGAGGTAGTATTAGTATTAGTACACGACCAAATCAGGGAACTACAATTAGACTTTCTATTCCAGTCTCTTTAGCAGTTACTTCGCTCTTACATGTAACAATGAATGGTATTCATTATGGTTTACCTATGGATAATGTTTCTGAGATTGTAAGAATTGAGCGAGATGAAATAGAATACTTACATAATGAACCATTTGTTTATATTCGTGGTGAAGTTATTCCACTTCTTTTTATTAAAACAATGCTTAATGAAGAGCTTCTTGCTAACCAGCCTTTGCCTATTGTTGTTTTGAAAATTAAAGACAACCTTTTAGCTATTGTGGTAAATGAACTTCTTGGGCAACTAGATGTTGTTCAAAAACCATTAGAGGGAGTTATGCAACATCATCCTGTTTTTAGTGGAACAGCACTTTTAGGAAATGGACAGATTATTATGGTTATTGATACTTTAGGAGTTTTGGGTATTTCAAATCAACTAAAATCGAATATTCAAGAAGCCGTATAGGAGTTTGGAGTGAAAGATTTTATTGTTTTTGAAGTAAAAAAGAATCGTTATGCGATTGATTTAGAATTTATTCAACGCATTGCACAGATTCCTGTTGTTACAGATATTCCAAATTCACACGGGTATATTGATGGTATGATATCTTATGAAAATCGCATTATTAAGATTGTAAATTTTCGTAAAATGACACATATATGTACTTACGATGATGAATTGAAAGATATTTTTATAGATTTGAAAAATCAGCACACGCGATGGGTAGAGACCTTGGGTGAGAGTATTAAAAATGGAGTCGAATTTCATTTGACAACAAATCCTCATCATTGTAATTTAGGGAAATGGCTAGATGCTTTTGCCTCCTACGATGATCAGATAATCAGTATTTTAAAAGAGCTTAATAATTTTCATAAACAACTTCATCAATCAGCTATTGCGATTTTAAATTTAGCAAAAGTAGATAAAGATATTGCTATGAAACAATATGAAAGTTCGATTGTAGCTCTTTATGATATTACAATGCGTCATCTTGATCAGTTTATTGCAAAGTTTGATGTTGTTGCAAATTCATTACAAAAATTATTGCTTTATCAGACAGGTTCAGGCTTTTTTGCTATCAAGGTTGACGAGATTATAGATATTGTACATATAGAAACTAAGCTTCTTGAGAATATAAATAATACTCATGAAGTGAGTGAATTTTTAGAACTTGAAGGAGTTGTTGAAATAGATAATACTCTAGTGAGTGTTATTAAATCAATTAAACTTCCTATGAAAGAGGTTGCATAATGGCTATTAAAATTGAAACAGATGCTCTTGTCTTTGAGTCAGTAATTTATGAAGACGAAGTGGGTACTTTGCGTGATTTTTTTCAAGAGAAAGCACCAGAAAAAGTAAATATGGATTTTACAGCATGTGAAGATATTCATTTGGCTGTTTTACAAACAATTATGGCATATAAAAAGCTATATCAATGTGAATATCAATTCTCTGATGAGATGAAAATATTTCAAAAAGTTTTGCAAGGGTTTGATACGAGTGAAAACCATTGTAATTAGCAACCGAAAAGGAGGCTCTGCTAAAACAACAACAGCAGTAAACTTAGCTTCTGAATTAGCTAAAGATGCTTCTGTTTTACTATTGGATTTTGATACGCAAGGTCATGCATCTATAGGTGTGGGCTCTGCTCCATCAGAGTCTTTGGGAGTGCATTCTATTTTTTTTGGCAACACATTAAGCGAAACATTTATTCCTACTGTGCATGAGCATTTAACACTTTCACCCGCATTAGAATTCTTTGATGTATATGAGTACACCGACTTAAGGGGAGTTTTAAAAAGTCGTTTTAAAGATGAGTCTATTGCAGAATTTTTTGATTATTGTATTATTGACACGCCACCAACATTTGATGCGCTTTTAAAAAATTCTCTTGAGGTTGCTGATGTTGTTGTGATCCCTTTTGTTCCTCATCATTTAGGTGTTGTTGCGGTGGGACAAATGGTACGGGCAATTTATCAAAGCGCTACACAACTTGGACGCAATATAGCCGAAGTAAATATTTTGCCTGTGATGTTTAATCCTCATATCAAAGAGCATAAAGAAGCCTTAGAAAAAGTAAAAACTTCTTTTGGAAAAGAGAAGCTTTTCTCTCCTATTGGAGTTGATATTAAACTTGCGACTCAGTTTGCATCAGGTGATCCTCTTGTTTTGTCTGTACGACGCTCTAAGGGTATGAAAGATTATCGTAATTTTTCTCAAGAGTTGCTAGAAAGATTGCAAGATGAATAAAATATTGGATGAAAAATTATGTATAAAGTAGAAGTAAAAAATGCATGTCGCTGTTTTTTAAAAGGTGGATTTTCTGAAATACAAACTTATAATACTAAAGAAGAAGCTAAAAAGGAGGCACAAGAGATGCTGTGTGTCATGAACTCTACTTTTTGCCACAAACATGAGTTTAAAATGATAGAGAATTTTGGAAAGTATATTGTGGGCACTTCTAAAAACCCTAGACACTCTCAGAGCTAAAAAGAGGGGTGAGATAGTGCAGAACTTTTTTTGAGTCATAGCATAAGCTATGGCGATGAAAAATTCTGTGCTAGATTGTCCCTCTTTTTGCCTCCCTACGGGCACTTCAGAGAAACACACTCTCGGCGTTAGACTTTTACGCCATAGCTTTGGCTATGACTTAAAAAGTCTGCCTTGATAGTGAATTTCTCTGAAGTGCTGAGAGTATCTAGGGTTTTTAGAGGTGCCCTTATTTTATCTGCTCCCAAAATGTCCCCTCGGTAGTATCCATAATATTTACACCAAAGACTAAAATTTTATCACGCAAAGCGTCGGAGCGTTCAAAATCTTTCGCTTTTTTTGTTTCACTTCGCTGTGCGATAAGAGTATTTATCTCTGCTTTAGTCTGCTCATCTATCCCAAACTGAAAATATTCAAAAGGATTTTGCACTCCAAAACCGAGTAGATTTTCCACAAAGGCTAGATTAGCAACACTATCGCGTTTTAAGAGCTTGTCTTTAGGGTTTTTGTCAAGACCTTCGTTAGTGTTTTGTATCATCTCATCTATAAGGGCGTAGGTGATAGAGACATTCATGTCATCATTGAGTGCTTCTAAAACTTTTTTTTGAAAATCAGTTTTTATTTCAGAATTTTTGAGCCCAAAAAGGCGTTTTTTAAGACGATATAGCTTATCAAGGCGCTTTTTCGAGGCGATTAAATCCTCTTCATTGAAGTTAAAATTACTACGATAATGGGTACTTAGTAGGTAGTAGCGTAGAACTTCACCATGATAGTTTTTCAGAGCATCTTTAATAAAAAAGCTGTTACCCAAGCTTTTAGACATCTTCTCACCATCTATATTTACAAAACCGTTATGTATCCAATAATTTGCTAGTTCATGATGTGAACTACATCGTGTTTGGGCAGCCTCATTTTCATGATGTGGAAAGAGTAAGTCAGCTCCACCACCATGAATATCTATTGCAAATTTTCCTTCACCTGCTAAATGCTTCTCTATCATAGCAGAGCACTCTAAATGCCAACCAGGACGACCTTTTCCAAAAGGAGACTCAAAGGCGATACTCTCATCATGTACCCCTTTCCATAAAGCAAAGTCTGTATTGTTTATCTTACATGTAGAGCTCTGCACACGGCTTTGCGTCTCATCTTCATCTTGATTTCTACCCGATATGCTAAGATATTTTGAATCACTTTTAGTATTAAAATAGACATCACCACTCTCGGTAGTATAGGCATGTTTTGCATCAATTAGGTCTTGAATCATCTGTATCATTGCCTCAAATGATTCAGTAGCTTTTGGTTCAAGGTTGGGACGAACAACACCTAAGGCATCCATATCACGATGGTAGGCCTCAGTATAAGTATCGGTCAGCTCTTTGATACTTATGCCACTCTCGGTCGATTTTTTAATAATTTTATCATCTATATCGGTGATATTTTTTGCATAAATGAGCGTATATCCATTTGCTCGAATCAGACGAGAGAGTAGGTCAAAAACAAGAGCACTCTTTGCATGTCCTAGATGAGCATCATCATAAACTGTTGGACCACAGACATAGAGAGTAGCGCGTTTTGGGTTTTGAGGCGTGAAGAGGCGTTTTGTTTTTGTAACAGAGTCAAATATATACATGTAAAAATTCCTTAACAAAGAGCATAAAAATAATAAAAATCAAGCTAGAAGAGAACCAAATAAGACTAAATTTGTGTGAGATTATAGCTAAAAACTTTTTGAATCCAAAGAATTTTAGTGTCATAATAAAGCCAATAAAACCACTAAGAGAGGTGGCAAGAGCAAGCCCTGCAGCTTGAAGTGGTGCGATAAGAGCAAGAGAGAGCATAATATTTGTCACAAGCGAATATGTTGCGATTTTTGCTGCCTCACCTTGACGGTTTTGCGCATAGAGCCAGAGCGAAAAAAGCTTTTGTAGACCAAAGGGAAGCAGTCCGATAAGATACATCTGTAAGACAAAAGAAGTGTCTAGCGTATCCTTACATGTAAAGGCTCCTCTCTCAAACAGAAGCCAAGTAATCTCTTGGGATAATACCACCCCACCTATGGCGCTAAAGCTTAATGAAAAAGCTAAGAACCAAAAGGCTTTTTGAAGGATTATCGAGGCTTTTTCTTCATCATTATGTTTTAAATGACGCGCTATTTTTGGAAAAAGTGCGATACTTGTAGCGATAGCAAAAAGCGCTAAAGGAAGTTGAAAAACACGATTGGCATAGTAGAGATAACTGATAGAGCCTGTTGTTAAGAAACTCGCTAGCCATGTATCTAAAAAGGCAGAAAATTGTGCAGTAGAATTTCCCCAGATAGCTGGAAAAAATTGTCTTTTAAATTGCTTAATCTCTCCTTTGATAGCAGATGATTTTTTTTTATAATATTTGGCTCCACCGATGAGTAATGTAAAAAGATTGACTCTATACAGAGCTATAAGGTGGGCAAGAAACTGCGCTACTCCACCGATAACAACGCCATAACTGAGATAGTAAACAATGTCACTCTTTTGCATCTCTTGAGAAAGCAATAGGGCGGTTATCATAGCGATATTGAGAAGTCCTGTTGCAAATGCTGTGGTAGCAAAATGGTTTTTGTATTGCAAAAGGGTGCTTAAAAAAGTCACAGCAAAGATAAGAGGCAGATAAAAAAAGTTAATAGCTACAAAAGGCGCTGCCAAAGTCACAGTTTTTTCATCAAATCCAATAGCCATCCCTTTAGCAGAAGCTTCCGGAAAGAAATTAACAAGCATCGTTATAAACATAATAATGGTCAAAAAAAGCGTAAAAATATACAAAGAAAAGACAGCCCTATGACGCGATCGAGTAAATGCAGGAAGAAAGGCTTGTGTAAAAGCGCCTTCGGCAAAGATACGCCTAAAGAGGTTTGGAAGTTTAAAGGCGATAAAAAAGAGATCACTATAGATATTTGCACCTAAATATGATGCCATGAGTAAATCACGGATAAACCCCAAAATACGAGAGAAAAGAATACCAAAACTGTTGGTGAAAATGGCTTTAAACATGATGTCTTTATGCTTTTTACAAAAGTTTAACCAAATTTTGATTAAAATGTCTTACTAATTTAAGTTGCAAGGGTGGCAATGAGTGAAGCTAAAGACGCTAACGCAATAAAAACTATTCAGCCAGTTATTTTACGAACTGATAATATTGCCAAAGAGCTTGTTCGAGTTTCTTCAAGTTATAAAGTTCCTGTTGGAATGCTTGATTTTAACCTTCTCTCTATGCAAACATATACAAAAAGTGGTGCACAAGACAGTGAAGATTGGGAAGAGTTGAGTACAGATGGGATAAAAGATTTAGATAATGATCCTCAGCTTAACTCTTCAGACTTTCAAATCAAGCAATCTTACGAGATAGAGATATTTACTCTAGCAAAAGAATCTACTTTTCCAACGATGAAAGTTTCTATCGGTGCAAATTCAACGATGACTAAAGTGTATTTAACAATTAAACCAGGCTCTACACTTGAATATTATGAAAATTTTTCTCAAGATTTTATAGCACTTATTAATAAAAAGAAATTACGAGCCAACATTATGATTGGAATTTTTGATAGAACAATGGCTGAATCAGTGAGTTCTTTAAATGCCAAGCTTCAGGTAAATAATACTGTAGAATTTAAGAAAAAAGAGATTTTACAAGTTGCTCAAGGTATTGAGCCTCAAAAAACAGTTGATGATGCTTTGATATTACATTATGAAAACAAAAAAGAGATGAATGAATCCGACCGAATTGATTATGCAAGGAGAGGCTATCTTCTGAGCGTGGTAGAAGATGAACTTCTTATAGAGTATATTAAACCTAAGATAGGAACTCCTGGGCGTGATTGTCGTGGTGAATATATAGAACCTCCTGAGCCGATTATTAAAAATGAACCAACATTTAATGTGAGTGAAAAGATTGCTGTAGTTGAAGATGATTTATCTATTCTCTATCGTTCTAAGGAAAACGGCTATGTTGTTTTTGAAAATGGCACCTATGATATAAAATCAGAAGTTGAACTTGGAGAGATCAGTTTTAAGACAACAGGAAATATTGAAACAGATCTTGATGCAGATGTTTTTATAAATGTTGGTGAAAAAGATGTCATGAAAGATGCTATTGGCATGGGGATGGAAGTTGAGGTTAATGAAATCCATGTTGAAGGCAATGTTGGGCCAAATGCAAAAGTACATTCTATGAAAGCAACTATTGATGGGCAGACGCATAAAAACTCCTATGTAGAGTCAGATATCTTAGATATCAATATACACAAAGGTAAGGCAAAAGGACGTGAGATTCATATAACACGATTAGAGCATGGCGAGGTTATAGGTGATATTGTTACTATTTCTCAAGCTTTAGGTGGCAGAGTGAGTGCGCGTGAGATTACTATCGAAACCTTAGGCTCTCATGTTAAACTGAATGCTTCGCATTCTATCACCATTAATAAAGTACAAGGGGGAGAAAATACCTTAACAATTGATCCTCTCATCTCTCAAGAGTGCCAAAATGATGTTGCAGATGGATCAAAGCTTATAAAAGAGACGCAAGACAGTTTAAAGGTTTTAGAAGCTGAGGTTGAGCGTCATATGGCCCTTATAAAGAAAAATGAACCAGCCTATATAGATATTAAAAAACGTCTTGTTCATTATAAAAAAAGTGGTGTGAAGATGCCTAGTGCTTTTGTAAAAAAGTATAAGCAATTCCACTTCTATTACGAACGCTCTGATGCGCTTAAGGCAGAATTGAAAGATAAAAAAGAGAACCTAGAATTACTTAAAACTAAGTATAATTCAGCACAAAATGATATTTTTGAAGCACGCATTATCAATAACGATCGTTGGAAAAATCACAATGAAATCATTTTTAAATTAATAAATCCTGCCTTAGAGATAAAATTTGTCCCAGAGCATAATAGTGTCATGAAAATTTTAGGTTTAGTGGAAAAAGAGGAAGAATTTTATATTGCTGAGGTAGATGAGTAGATGATTGTAGGTATTGAAGGAATTATAGAGTACAAAGAGCCCACGTTTTTACATGTAAATGTCTCAGGATTAAGCTATGAAGTATTTGTCTCATTGCAAACTTTTGGGGCGATAAATACGCAAAATATTAAGTTACATGTAAAGCATATTATCCGAGAAGATTCGCAACAGTTGTATGGATTTTACGAAAAATCAGAGAAGATTCTTTTTGAGCGTTTAATTAAAATCAGTGGCGTTGGTCCAAAGGTTGCTCTAGCTATCTGTTCGACATTTTCAGCTTCACAGTTTGCCTCAGTTATTAGCTCTGGAGATATTACTGCACTGAAAAAAGTTCCAGGTATTGGGCCTAAGAGTGCAGGGCGTATCTTGGTTGAGCTTAATGGTTTTGATGCGATTTTAGCCGATTCAACTACAAGTACTAACCCAGCAACAGCAGAGGCGATGCTAGCTCTTGAATCTCTAGGATTTAAAAAAGATTTGGTGAGTTCTACCTTGGCTACATGTGAGGCTACGGATACCTCTTCTTTGGTGCGAGAAGCACTGAAAAAATTACAAAAACTTTAAAAGGAATTTATTGAAATTAACTATTTTATTTGGCGGAGCAAGTTATGAGCATGAGATTAGCATAGTCAGTGCTATCACAGTTATGGATAAGCTCTCCTCCTTTGACATTACACTCGTTTTTTGTGACCAAGACCATCAGTTTTATAAGGTTGATACAAAAGAGATGAAAGCAAAAAGTTTTTCAAGCGGGTCTTATAAGAAGATGCCTCTTTTACATGTAATCAAGGGTGGCTTTGAGCTACGCAAGACTTTTTCAAAAGAGCTCTTTAATGCGCCTGTACTCAATCTTATTCACGGTGGAGATGGTGAAGATGGCACAATTGCTTCGATTTTAGACTTTTATAATATCGCCTTCATTGGTCCACGCAAAGAGGCTTCTGTCTTTAGTTTCGACAAGGGCTATACAAAATGGCTAGCTGACTCCTTACATGTAAAGAGCCTTGAGTATGAGATTGTATGTCAGGGAGAAAAGCCAAGTATTGCCTTGCCGATCATCATCAAACCTGCACGCTTAGGAAGCTCTATCGGTGTGAGTATAGTAAAAGAGGCAAGCGAGCTAGAGTATGCGCTTGATCTTGCCTTTGAATTTGATGAGCGTGTCGTAGTAGAGCCTTTTGTGGCTGGCGTAAAAGAGTATAATCTAGCAGGCTGTAATCTTGATGGCAAGATAAAATATTCCATCGTAGAAGAGCCAGAAAAACAAGATTTTTTAGATTTTGATAAAAAATATCGTGATTTTTCACGCTCCTCTAAGGCAAATGAAGCGCAGCTAGATGCCTTTATGGTAGAGAAACTCCAAGAAGCATTTTCTAAAATCTACAATGGACTTTTTGAAGGAGCTCTTATTCGTTGTGATTTCTTTGTGATTGAAAATGAAGTCTATCTTAATGAGATAAACCCAATCCCAGGTTCAATGGCGCACTATCTTTTTGAAGATTTTGATGCTTTGATACAAAATTTACTTAAAAACCTCCCCACTCAAAAAAGAGCTCAGGTAAATTATCAATACATTCACTCTATCAACCAAGCTAAAGGTAAATAGTGCCATTAAGACGTATTTCCTATGAAAATCGTGACTTTAACATAAGTTATGAGATACGAAACCCTCGAGCGAAAAAAGATTTTATACTCTTGCACGGCTGGGGTTCCAATAAAGAGCTGATGCAACAATCTTTTGCAAAATGCCTTGAGGATTACCGCCATATCTACATAGATCTGCCTGGTTTTGGAAACTCTAGCAATGATATTTTTTTAAATATTCAAGATTATGCCAATATCATCAATTTGTTTTTAGATGATATAGTTGCCAAAAAAGAGTGTATCTTAGGACACTCTTTTGGAGCTAAGGTGGCTACCTTGTTAGACCCAAAATATCTTATCTTGCTAGCATCAGCAGGCATACTTACAAAAAAACCCTTCCATGTAAGAGCAAAAATAGCCCTCAATAAGTTTTTAAAACCCCTAGGATTACACTTCATACGCAATCTCTTTGTAGCCAATGATGGTAAAAATCTTCCTCCAAATATGTATGAAATTTTTAAATATACAGTCAATGAAGATTTTAGTGAAAGCTTCCTTGCATGCAAGGCAAAAACTCTGCTTCTGTGGGGAAAAGAAGATAGTGCTACTCCAATAGAAAGTGCTTATAAAATCAAAGAGTTGATTGAAGACTCCCAGCTTGTAGAGTTTGATGGAGATCACTACTTTTTTATGCAAAATAGGGTGCTTACATGTAAGGCAATATCGGAGTTTTTAAAAAGTGTCTAAAGAGGCTTTAATAAAAGTACATTACAATATCAAATGAATTCAGAATTATCAATCAATAATTTTACACTTGTTGAAGAGATTTGGCACTCAATCACCCATGGTGTTGGACTAGCACTAAGTATCGCAGGTTTAGCTGTGCTTGTTGCTTTTGCTTCTTTGCATGGAGGCACTTTAAACATAGTAAGTGCAGCTATTTTTGGGACTACTCTTATCATTATGTATGGTTCTTCTACACTTTATCATGCCATTACCCACAAGCCTATCAAGGCTCTTTTTCAAAAATTTGATCATGCAAGCATCTACTTTTTAATTGCAGGGACTTATACACCTGTGGTTATTATTGGCATGGGAGATAATTGGGGTTGGGGTATTTTAATCTTTCAATGGTCTCTTGCTCTTATCGGCATCTCTTTAAAATTTCTCTATCCAAACCGTTTTGAGACATTATCGCTTGTTTTTTATCTATTGATGGGTTGGATTGTGGTGATTGCGATGGACTCTTTGAGTGCCAATGTTGCCCAAGGTGGTATCTGGCTTTTAGTTGCTGGAGGTTTGTCTTATACCTTTGGAGTTGTCTTTTATATTAAAGATCATAAACCTTATTATCATGCTATTTGGCATCTTTTTGTTTTAGGTGGAAGTATTTTTCACTATTTTATGATTTTACTGTATGTGATTTGATGTTAGAGATACTCTACCAAGATGAGCACCTTATCGCTATCAATAAACCCTCAGGATTACTCGTTCATCGCTCTCCAATAGATAGGCATGAAACTCGCTTTGCTATTCAGCTGTTACGCGACCAAATCGGGCAGTATGTTTATCCTGCCCATAGACTAGATAAGCCCACCTCTGGGGTTTTACTTTTTACCTTGGATAAAGAGAGTGCTTCACGAGTTTCTGAGCAGTTTAGAGACCATAGCACTCAAAAGCACTATCTTGCGATTGTTCGTGGATATACGCAACTTGAGGGCATAATCAATCATCCTCTAATCGAAAAACTAGATAAAATATCTGATAAAAATCGTTCAAAAACTCCTGAAGCGCAAGAAGCTATTACAGAATATACGCGTCTTGAGAGTGTTGAGATTCCTCACTCTATTGGTCGCTATAAAAATGCACGCTATTCACTCTTACATGTAAGACCTCAAACAGGACGAAAGCATCAGATACGCCGTCATGTGAAACATATTTCTCACCATCTTATCTGTGATACAAAGTATGGGCGTGGAGAACATAACAGATTATTTAGAGAGGTTTTTGACTGCCAACGAATGTTATTGCACGCTTTTAGATTAGAGATACTCCATCCTTTTAGTAAAGAAAAGCTTGTGATAAAAGCGCCTTTGGATGAGACTTTTTTACATATATTTCAAGAGTTTTCTTGGGAAACAGAGCCTTACATGTAAGGCTCTATTAGAGAAAACTAATCGCAATATGTAGCTAACAATCCCTCTTTAAGTGCTAAATACATCTCTTCACTAACAAGTTTTTTGACAATTTGTAAACCAAAACATAGCGCAGTTGCTGGACCTCTTGAAGTCATAATATTTGCTTCTTCTACTACTTGCGCTCTGTCTGCTTGGTATCCCTTGAGATTTATCTCCTGCTCTACTGAAGGATAACAGGTATAGTTTTCTCTTAAAACACCTGCTCTGTTTAATGCATACGGAGTAGCACAAATCGCACCGATATTTTTACCCTTAGAATCCATCTCTTTAAGAAGAGTTTGAACATTTTCATCATCTGCTAAGGCATATGTTCCATCCCAGCCACCAGGAAGCACAATCATATCTATATCATCTACGCTCACACTGCTTACATGTAAGTCTGTTTTAATTACAATGGCATTTGCTCCTTCGACTTCATTGTATTCATTTAAGGTGGCGACTAAAACCTCTATACCACCACGACGCATCACATCTATGAGCGTTACCGCTTCTATCTCCTCAAAACCTTTTGCCAATGGCACTAAAACTTTAGGCATACTGACTCCTTTTTAAAATTCTATCAAAACTCTATCAAAA
>Ga0256840_1001392_pt1 | contig 22822 bp, 21 predicted proteins | sample 355202metaG_FD_185969 | JGI IMG/M metagenome (GOLD analysis project Ga0256840, IMG submission 185969) | Hydrothermal vent microbial communities from Mid Atlantic Ridge, Atlantic Ocean - 355-202 | ecosystem: Environmental > Aquatic > Marine > Hydrothermal vents | place: Atlantic Ocean: Mid...
TTTCTGTGGAAGACTCAAATTTTGTAATCAGGCGCTTGACAGAATTGGCACGTCAGACAGCCGATAACAACATGGAATCATAGCCAACTTTATATGCTATCAATGTGACAAAAAAGGAAAAATACAATGAAGATTACAAACGCCAATACAAACCTTGTCAATCAGGCATATACAATTCCTGTCAACAGAAATCAAAACAAGATACCTGATAAAGAAAAAACTGACAAGCAGACCATTGTTGACAGTGTGAGCCTATCCACCGGAACAAAAGACCTTCAGAAAGTTTTTACTGCAATGGAAGTTGAACCCAAAGACAGAAATGCCAGAGTAGCAGCTCTTAAAAATGAAGTCATCCAGGGACAATACACCGTTAACGCTGAAAAAGTTGCTTCTAAAATGGCCGGATATCTTCTGAACGAACTTGGATAGGAAAATAATTTTATATTAAGCAATTATTGCCCCTCCATTGTAAATACAAATAACCCTTTTCTGAAGGATATTCTATTTAACCTGCTGAATTAACTTTTATTTAAAATGATGATATTTTTTAACGTGTCTTGGCCTGCTTGTTGCATATCATCTTAGTCATAGACATAAAAGGCAATATGGTTATTTACAAAATTTTCTATCCTTAATGCAGGGCATATGGACAGGGAGGAGCTAATGATCAACCAAATAGATGAACCTTCAAAATTTTTTATAAACAAAAATTTAAATAAAAAGGATGATTTAAATACCAATTTATTCAGGCAGACTCTAAATGAGGTATTTGACAGATCCGGGGTATCTAAACAGGAAAACATTTTCCCTGCTTCCTCTCTCAAAGAAATTCCCTCTGAAAAATGGCCAGTGGATGACCGGAATATAAGGCTTGAAAATAAAACGAACAGGCTTATTAAAATGCTTGGCAATTATTCATTGCAATTAGAAAATAACGAGATGTCGCTGAAAAGAATTGAGCCTTTTATGAAAGAGATCAAAAATAGCGCAGGCAAACTTCTTAAAGAGACAGCAATATCAACAAATGCTGATGCTAAGCTTAAAAATATTGCAGAGCAATGTGCCTTCACTGCAAACAACGAATATCTCAAATTCCAGCGGGGAGATTATCTTTAAAATAAGATAATCCAGTCCTTTTTAAATTTCAGATGGAATGACCTGAATGAATTTCTGCAATGCAACAACAGCAGGAAATTCGTTATCATGTTTTTCTTATTTTTACCCCATGCCCATGAAGATAGTTCTTTATCTCTAAAATTGTGTAATTCCCGTAATGCACCATGGATGCTATAAGAGCGGCATCTGCTCCGCCCTGTTTTAATACATCTGCAAGATGTGCGGGAGTTCCCGCTCCCCCCGATGCAATAACTGGAATATCAACATTATGGGAAATAAGGTTGGTTAGATTCATCTCATATCCATCCTTTGTTCCGTCGGCATCAATGGAGTTAAGACAGATTTCTCCTGTTCCAAGATCCTGGGCTTTTTTTGCCCATAGAAGAGCATCCATTCCCATAAATTTCCGACCTCCATTAATGACAATCTCATAGCCTGAAGGGATATTCTCCTTTTCACCCACATATTTCACATCCATTCCAAGCACTATGCACTGATTTCCAAAGGCCCTTGCCCCCTGGGCAATGATATCAGGATTTTTGACAGCAGCGGAATTAACGCTGACTTTTTCCGCGCCTGCAAGTAGAACATCGTGCATATCATCAAGAGTTCGTATTCCTCCGCCAACGGAAAAAGGAATAAATATGGTGGCTGCAACCCTTTTCACCACGTCTATCATAATATTCCTTTTTTCATGGGAGGCTGTAATATCGTAAAAAACCAGCTCATCGGCACCTTCTTCATAATAAAAACGTGCCATGTCGACAGGATCGCCGATTTCAACATTATCTTTAAACTTAATACCCTTTGTTGTTTTTCCGTTCCGTACATCAAGACATGGAATAATTCGTTTGCTCAGCATGGCTCCCACACACAAAAATTTTTTAATATTAAAAGGCCCGGCTCACCACTTTTTTCCAAGTGAAACTGAGTCGCAAACAAGTTGTTTTTCCCAATAGCTGCGGCAAATGTGATGCCGTATTCAGTTGTCCCGAAAATATTTTCCTTTTTTTTAGGGACAGGATAATAAGAATGAACAAAATAAAATTCATCCTCTTTATGAATACCAGTAAGAAGAGGATGATCCTGAACAATTGTAAGAGAATTCCATCCCATATGCGGAACCTTTAGAAAACGTTCATGCTCCATTTTCATTCTTTTAAGGAAAGCTTTCACCTCACCGGGAATAAAACCAAGACAGGCGGTATTATTTTCCTCACTTTTATCCATAATAATCTGGCTTCCCACACAGATTCCAAGCATTGGGATTGACTTTTCAAAGGCTTTTTCCATGACAGTATCAATACCGCGGATTTTCATACCCTCCATGGCAGAGCCCGCAGCCCCGACTCCAGGAAAAATAATTCTATCCGCTTTAATGATTTCTTCAGGCTTGTCAGTTATAACCGAATCAAATCCGAGGAACGAAATTGCCCTTAAAACACTTGTAAGATTTCCTGCTCCATAATCAACAATAGCAATCATATTTTTTTTACCCCGCACTGCATCTTTAATTATCATACCATGAGGCTATACCATGATATTTTTTGCCCTGCCCCATAAATCATCAATTTCCTGCCTTGGAAGATCTTTTAATTCAACGCCTTTGCGTATAAGTTCCTTTTCCATAAACCTGAAACGCTTTTCAAACTTATTCGTTGATCTTGCAAGGGCAGTTTCAGGATGAATTTTTGCAAATCTTGCAACATTTGAAAGGGTAAAAAGAATATCTCCAAACTCCGTTGCAATTTCGTCCATATCTCCTGTGGCAAGAGCCTCAGTAAATTCCTGCCACTCCTCTTCGGTTTTTTTTAATACTTCGTTTATGTTATCCCAGTCAAATCCTGATTTTGCAGCACGTTCCGAAATTTTATATGACCGTAAAAAAGAGGATATATTAGAAGGTATGGAATCAAGAACAGAACTTAATTGTTTTTTCCCAGCATCCTTTTTTTCCTGTTTTTTAATATTTTCCCAGCATTTATACAAATCGTTTTCAGTGTTTATTTTAAGCCCCTTGTACACATGGGGGTGACGACGGACCATTTTTTCTGCACTTCTCGAAATAACCTCTGAAATATCAAAACATCCTTTTTCCCGGTATAATTCGCCAATAAAAACAAGCTGGAAAAGGACATCTCCCATTTCATCACAGACATCTGAAGGCTCTTTTGCTTCTATGGCATCGAGAAGTTCATAGACCTCTTCAGCAAGGCATTTCCACATGGTTTCAGGTGTTTGCTTTTTATCCCAGGGACATCCGTTCTCTCCACGTAATGTTCTGATAATCTTCAAAAGAGGGTTTATACTTTGTTCTGTGAAATTCTTTTCCGTTTTTCCCACTGTCTCTCGATTCCTTTTAGTTTAATCATTAGTTCTTTTCTCATATGATGGTCAAAAAATACAGAAACCGCCTCGGAGATTTTTGCAACGGGAGATGAAAAGCGTGATTTCACAAGAATGGTTGAGTTCCTCGGTAAAAAAGTAGTCAGCATAATAAATAAAACGGAAACAATGAGAACACCCTTTGCCCCACCAAAAATCATACCGCAGATTCTATCAACCCATCCTAAAAAAACAATATTCAAAAAATATCTTATCATGACAGCTACTAATGAAATAACTATCATAATTGCACAAAAAAGGAGAAAAAAACTGAGAAGATTTCTATAGCCCTGGTTAGATATCCATTTTGTAAAATAAGAAGAAATTATGGGGAAATAGGTATAGGCTCCATAAAATCCTGCAATAACTCCCACTATGGAAGAAACTTCCCTGACAATTCCCCTGAAAAGCCCCCTTATCAGGCAAAAGGAAATAACAACAATTATTACAATATCAAAAATATTCATACCTAACCTTCTCCGAATTATGATCAATATCCTGGTATCTGTGCCGCTTTTAAGCAGGCAAAATAATAAAAACCAGATGGAACTTAATTTGGAAACTTTTGCACGACGTTTTCTTCCATCCTAATTTCTACGTCAGGCAAAAATTTTAAGCCTGAAAAGGCTCAATATATTCCTGTACTTAAAATTTTCGTATTTCTTGAACTCTTGAACATTCTGCAAAGCCTCTATCTATAATATCTTTTTTAAAAATTATTTTTACAATTAAAACTTCTTAAGTATCAGGTGTAAGAGTTTTCAGTCAAGATTTTTTATTGACCTTTTTTTCATAGAGTGCAATTTAAGGAGAATGAAGACCATAGCATTTGACAATATCGATTTTGCAAGGGAACTTTTTGGTCGGCACAATTATAATCTTGCAAAGATTTCAGAGGCAGCGGACGTTCGGATTAATGCCCGTGGGAATACGGTTAATATTGAGGGCGACCATGATAAAATAATTCTTGCGGAGAGGATGCTCATCCAGTTTTACGGCTTGGTTAAGAAGCAATTCTCTCTTAATTTCCATGACATAGATGCAGCGGCGAAGGCATTACGTAATGATATATCATGCCAGCTTAAAGAAATATTTCTCGACAAAGTATTTGTTACAGCAAAAAATAAACCGATTACCCCCCGAAATCAGGCCCAGAAACGTTATGTTGAGGCTGTAAGAAGCCATGATATTGTTTTCAGTATAGGCCCTGCCGGAACAGGTAAAACATATCTTGCCATGGCAATGGCAGTAGCTGCTTTTACAAAGGGAGAAGTGAAAAAAATCGTTTTAACCCGCCCTGCTGTTGAAGCCGGAGAAGCCTTAGGTTTTCTTCCCGGAGATCTTGCTGAAAAGATCAATCCGTATCTGAGACCTCTTTACGATGCCCTCTATGATATGATCACCTTTGAAAAGGCGAAAGAATTGATGGAACAGGGGGCTATTGAAATTGCTCCCCTTGCCTTTATGCGGGGCAGAACATTGAATAATTCTTTTATAATACTTGACGAGGCTCAGAATACATCAAAAGAACAGATGAAAATGTTTCTCACGCGCATAGGTTATGGCTCCAGAGCTGTTATCACAGGAGATATCACCCAGACAGATCTCCCTTTGGGTAAACAATCAGGGCTTGTCCAGGCCAAAAATATTCTCCAGAGCATCAAGGGAATAAAATTTACTTTTTTTGACAGTGAGGATGTTGTAAGGCACAGACTTGTCTCCAAGATAATAAAAGCCTATGAAAAAAACAAGGTAAAGGACATTTCTTCAGGTCGGAAAAATGAAAATAAAAAACACGCTTAGCACCATAAATGAATTCATTGGAACCAGGCCATCCGTTCTGTGGGGACTTTTAATTATTATTACCCTGGTTTTTACCTTTGTTCTGTACCCTGAGAAAGAGCATATAAACTATTCATATAAAAAGGGAGATGTTGCAGAAAGAGATATTAAGGCCTCAAGAGATTTCTTTATTGAAGACCAAAATGCAACAAAACAGAACAAATTAAAAGCCGGCGAAGACGTCCCAACTGTGTATGATTTTGATTCAGGACTGTCAAACGCCATCTCTGAAAGCGTGAACAAGGCTTTCTCAATACCAAGAAAATTTTTTCAAACAAAAAATGGAACATCACCGCCATCTCTGTCCACTGTTATGACAGCAAGAAAAGAATTTGAAAAAGCATTGGGCATTCCCATAGGCAGAGGCGCATTTAATATTCTTTTTAAAAATAAATTTTCAGACAGGATAGCTGAAAAAATTGTGGCAATTGTTTCGGACATATTGAGAAACGGTGTTGTTGCAAATAAAGAGTTCCTGCTTAAAGAGGAAGGTAAGGGGATTACACTAAGAACTATAGACAGTGCAAAGGAACGTATTATTAATAATCTGAAAATTTTTTATGGTCCTGATCAGGCAAAAACAATGGTTAGAATTGTTGGAGATCCTCTGTTAAAAGGCATGGGCTACAATTTATCTAATCTTATTGTCGATATTTGTCAACGACTCATAAGACCCAATATAACCATAAATAAGAGTGAAACTGATAAGAGAATCAAACAGGCTCAATTAAAAATAAAACCTGTTCTCTATAAAATTAAAAAAGGCGAAATGATCTTAAGAGAAGGAGATATAGTCAATGACGTTACCTTGATGAAACTTAAGGCCATGGAAAGTCAGGCAGGAGGAAAGAAAAAATTTTTCATGACACGCATGGGAGCAGGACTGATCATAGTTTTCTCATTACTTGTGATTTATTTTCTTTTACTTAAGCCCCATGTGGATCTACAGAAACATCACAATAAAAATATGATATTTTTAACAACCGTTCTGATCTCGTTCCTTTTCATTACAAAACTCACAGCTCCAATTGCAGGGACTGTGAAGATCGATTTACCGCTTAATCTGTCGTCAACATCAATCTTCATGTGGCTACCCATGGCCGCAGGGGCAATGACCGTATGCCTTTTTGTAAGTTTTGATGTTGCCCTATATTTTTCCCTTATCCTTTCCCTTTTTTCTTCTTTGATATTCAGCGGCAGTATAGACGTTTTTATTTTCTTTTTTTTAAGCAGTACGGCAGCAGCCTTCTGGATAAAGGGGTGTAAAATGAGAAAGGGCTTTATCACAGCAGGTCTTAAACTTTCCATTTTTAACGCTGGCCTTGCTTTTGCGTTAAATATATATTCTGCACAATCCGATTTTATCTTATTGTTTAAAGATTCTCTAATGGCTTTTACGGGGGGAGCTCTTTCGGGAATCATCACAGCAGGACTTGCGCCGCTCATTGAAATTCTTTTTGAATACACCTCTGAATCAAAATTCCTGGAGCTTTCCAACCTGGATCAACCAATTATGAAAAGGCTTATGATTGAAGCGCCCGGTACATACAACCACAGTGTTATCGTGGCAAGTCTTGCCGAAGCTGCTGCCGAGGCCATTGAAGTATCATGTCTCAAGACCAAGGTATGCGCTCTTTATCATGACATAGGAAAACTTGATAAACCTTTATATTTCATAGAAAATCAAACTGATGGTAAAAACAGGCATGATAAAATATCGCCATCCATGTCTGCATTGGTAATTATCCAGCACATAAAAAAGGGTGTTGAGATAGCGGGGGAAAACAAACTTGGTATGGATATTGTCGATACAATACAACAGCACCATGGAACAAGCCTGATCAGATATTTTTATAATAAAAGTATAAAAATAAACGGAGAAGATGCAGTTAACGAGGATGATTTTAGATATCCAGGACCAAAGCCCCAGACAAGGGTAGCTGGAATTATAATGCTCGCAGATGTTGTTGAAGCAGCCTTAAGAACCCTGGAACGTCCAACTTCCGCCAGAATCCAGGGGAAAGTACAGGAACTTATAAACGCTATATTTGCAGATGGCCAATTAGAGGAATGTGAGTTAACTTTAAAGGATCTCCACTATATTGCAAAGAGTTTTAATAAAATTCTTACAGGAATCTACCATCACCGCATTGAATATTCAGACAAACCAATTGAAAAGAAAAAAGAAAAGAATGAAAAATCAGAAAATACTGATTCAGATTCGTCCGACAGAGATAAAAATATCAAAAAACCGGATAAGCAGAAAAATCCGACAAATCTTAAGCGCCTTGGGATATGAAGACCATGAAATTTCCATTGTAATCACAACAGATGATGAGATAATGGAATTAAATAAAAAATTTCGTGGAATTGAAAAGGCTACAAATGTTTTATCTTTCCCCATGCTTGAGGGAGAGTTTAATTCCATAAGCCCCCATCTTCTCGGAGATATTGTTATTTCATCTGAAAAAGCAATGCAGGAAGCCAAACAAGCCGGCATTACCTTTGATGAAAGAATGTCCCAACTTCTTGTACACGGCATACTCCATCTTGTTGGTTTTAATCATGAAGCAGGAGAAGAAGATGCAGGTATAATGGAAGCAAAAAGTATTGATGTCCTTAGATTCATTGAAAAAAATCCAAACCTTGATGCATTTTAACTATTAGACTCATTCATTGAATGATTAATAACAAATTATGTAATTTATCAAATAGTAAGCCTTTATTTAAAACAGGAGGAAATATGGCAGGACTTGCAGTAAATGTTGATCATGTTGCCACTTTAAGAGAGGCAAGAAAAGTAAATTATCCTGAACCGGCTGCTGCGGTAGTTGCCGCAGAAACAGCGGGCGCTGATGGTATTGTTGTGCATTTAAGGGGAGACAGACGTCACATCCGGGAAAGAGACGTCAGAATAATTAAAAGCATTGTAAAATCAAAACTGATTCTCGAAATGGCTTCCACAAGTGAAATGCTTGGTATTGCCCTTGATATCAAACCCGATGCCGTAACCCTTGTTCCAGAGACAAAAAAAGAGATCTCCACCGAGGGGGGACTTGACCTTATTACGCATCAGGCAGGCGTAAAGGAAATAGTTGGTGCCCTGCAAAATGCAGGCATAAAGGTGAGTATATTTATTGACCCTGATCTTGATCAGATTAAAATTGCCCATAAAATAGATGCCGATATGATTGAAATACATACAGGATCGTTTTGTGATGCAATAACAGAACATGAAAAAGCAAAAGAATTTTCAAAAATTGTTGATGCCGCAAAAATTGCCCATAAACTTAGACTTAATGTCAATGCAGGCCATGGAATCTGCTACAACACCATAAAGGCCTTTAAGGGGCTTGATGAAATAGATGAATTTAGTATAGGGCACAGCATAGTTGCCCGTTCCGTTTTAACGGGAATGGAACAGGCGGTAAGAGATATGCTATCCCTTATAAAAGACCTTTAATCATCACGTTATGCGGTTCTTTTTTTGTTTTGAAGCTGTCTGAGAATCACCAAATCGGCCTTATGGCCGTTATAAGGAGAAATTTCATATGTATCTTGTAAAATCGCGGGAAATGCAGGAGATGGACAGAGAGACCATTGAATCATTTGGAATCCCAGGCCGTGTTCTAATGGAAAACGCCGGACGCGGAACTTTTAAAATGATCATAGACCTTTTTCCCGATATTAAAAACAAAAAAGTATGTGTCCTCTGCGGCAGGGGGAATAACGGCGGAGATGGCTTTGTTGTTGCAAGGTATCTCATGGAAAAAGGCATTGAAACGAATATTTTTCTTTTATCTTCGAGGAACAGGTTAAAGGGTGACGCAAGGGCAAATATGGGACTTTTGGAAAAACTCTGTGCGCTGAAAAACAAAAAAAACGGAAAAAATAAAATAATTCAGATTCCGGACAGAGACAGTTTTCTTGAATACAAAGATAGAATTTTCCAAAACGATCTGTTTGTGGACGGAATTTTTGGTACAGGGCTTAACTCCGATGTAAGGGGCATTTTCAAGGAAATTATTGAACTTGTCAATGAAAGTCATAGGCCTGTTGTCAGTATTGATATACCATCTGGTCTTAACGCAGACACGGGAATGCCTTGCGGGGTAAGCATAAAAGCCTGCGCCACGGCAAGTTTTGCCTTTGCAAAGCCTGGGCACATTATGTATCCGGGAAATAAATTTACAGGCAAGCTTGCAATAATAGATATCGGAATCCCACGTTTTATTGCTGAAAAGAGATCTCCCATGATAAACCTTATAGAAAAAAAGCTGGTACAATCATTTTTTACCCCAAGGGATTCACAGGCTCACAAGGGAGATTTCGGTCATCTTTTTATTATTGCAGGATCACTTGGAAAAACAGGGGCTGCGGCTCTTGCTTCCAATGCAGCAATGGCATGCGGAGCAGGTCTTGTCACCCTTGGAGTACCTGAAAGCCTGAATTCCGTGATGGAGCCCCAGGTCACTGAAACAATGACTTTCCCCCTTGCTGAAAAGAAAAAAGGCTTTTTATCTGAAAAAGCATTTGATAAGATTATTGAACTGTCAAAGGGGAAAACAGCCATGGCCATAGGACCCGGTATGGGAATGGAAAAAGATACTGGGAATCTTGTAAAAAAACTTATCAGGACAATTGATATCCCGATAATTATTGATGCTGATGCTTTAAATTTAATTGCAGATAATCCTGAAATCTTAAAAGAAAAAAAAGCTCCACTTATACTGACCCCCCATCCCGGAGAAATGGCAAGACTTACACAGAGCTCAAGTGCAGAAATTCAGAAAAGCAGACTTGAATATGCAAAAAATTTTGCTGTAAGATTTAAAGTTATCCTTGTTTTAAAAGGAGCAGGAACAATAACAGCCATGCCCGACGGCAGAGCTTTTGTCTGCACGACCGGTAACTCAGGAATGGCAGCAGGGGGGATGGGAGATGTCTTAACCGGAATAATATCAGGATTCACTGCCCAGGGAATTTCCAGCGAAAAGGCTGCCATAGCAGGTCCTTATATACACGGAATCTGCGGTGACACCCTTGCCTGTACCAGAGGAGATTTTGGATTTACAGCTTCGGATATTATCGGTATAATTCCCGAAACAATACATGAACAAGTGCATTAATGGCCATGAGACATCATTATGTATTTGGTTCAGGATTTATCAGCAACAAAAACATGGGGCGTAGATGTATAGCTAAATCTTATGGTTAAAGATACTCGGCAAAAGTTTTATATATAGGAAACGGATAATTAATCCAGTGGAAATCAGCATTACAACATATTCAGGACATGAGACCATGAAGATTGGAGAAAAACTTGGTTCTCTGATATCATCTTCCATATCCATTTCTCTATCAGGAGAGCTCGGTGCAGGTAAAACCACTCTTGTTCAGGGTATGGCAAAGGGGCTTAACGTCCCAGACAATTACTATGTAACAAGCCCCACATACACTATCATCAATGAGTACCCCGGCAGAATCAACCTATGTCATATGGATCTGTACAGACTGAGTTCCACGGATGAATTAGATTATCTTGGATTTGATGAAATCATATCATCGGGCAGCGTTATTGTGATTGAATGGCCTGAACTATTAGAATATAAGGAAAATTTTATTTGCTTTGATCTTAAAATTGCTCTTAAAACCGATAAACAATTTAATAGAAAAATAAATTTAATTGCCTCTGGACTTGAAGGTGTAAATCTGTTAAAAAATTTTTCTTTAATATAAATTAATATAAAATTGGGCAGAGAATCCATGGGCATGTTGATTGAACTGGATTTTTATTGGCCAAGGGTTAAACCAGGGGGCAATTATGGCATTAAAGGTACAAAAATACGGAGGAACCTCTGTTGCCGATATCGCACGTATAAAAAATGTGGCGACAAGGGTTGTCAGAACCTATAACGAAGGAAACAGTGTTGTTGTTGTCCTTTCTGCTATGGCAGGTGTTACAAATGAGTTGATAGCACTTGCAAACAATGCGTCAAAATCACCTGATAAGCATGAATTGGATGTTCTGCTTGCCACAGGAGAACAGACTACAGCTGCTCTTCTTGCCATCATCCTTAAATCCATGGGGTATTCTGCAAAATCACTTCTCGGGTTTCAGGCAGGTATTCTGACAGACAGGACTCCAGGAAAAGCCCGTATTCTTGAAATTCAGTCAAACCGCATCAAAGAGCTTATTATCCGTGGATATATTGTTGTTGTGGCGGGTTTTCAGGGCAGAGATATAAATGGAGATATAACAACTCTTGGAAGGGGTGGCTCCGATACATCCGCTGTTGCCATTGCATCGGCCGTTGATGCCGATGTATGCGAGATATATACGGATGTGGACGGTGTATATACTACTGATCCGAAAATTTGCGATAAAGCAAAAAAAATTAATATAATTTCCTATGACGAAATGCTTGAAATGGCAATCTTGGGTGCCAAGGTTCTGCAAATTCGTTCCGTTGAATTTGCAAAAAAATACAATGTGCCTATTCATGTCAGGTCATCATTTAGCGAGGAGGATGGGACGATGGTTGTTAATGAAAGTTCTGACATGGAAAGTGTCGTTGTATCAGGAATTACCTGCGATAAAAATGAAGCAAGAATAACTTTTAAAAAAGTTCCTGATCAGCCGGGAATTTCAGCTAAAATTTTCTCGCCCCTGGCAGATGAGGAGATCATGGTGGATATGATCATTCAAAATACCCGTTCAGGGGGAGAGACTGACCTTACCTTTACAGTTACAAAAGATGATTTCCAAAAAGCAAAGGAAATTTCCGAAAAAATTGCAAAGGAAGTGGGAGCTGAAGAAGTACTCATTGCCCAGGATATTGCCAAAGTATCTGTTATCGGCCTTGGTATGAAGAGTCATTCAGGAGTGGCTGCAGCCATGTTTTCAGCGCTTGCATCGGAAAATATCAATATCAGACTTATAAGTACATCGGAAATAAGAATTTCATGTATAGTACAGGCAAAATATGCTGAACTTGCAGTAAGGGCATTACATTCTGCATTTGGCCTGGACCATGAAAAAGCCTGATTATATTTTTCCCCGAATAAGGCCATGCTGGTTGATAAAAAGTTTCGTTCCTGTAAATGTTTCTGTTTACCGGGTTGAATTTTTGGGTTGCGGGCATCGCCCGCTTTGAAACTTACAAGCCTTGTTGATCTCGCCAAAATTATAATCAATGAGATTATCTATATACCCTGAATATTTTGAAGCGACTATATTTTGAGACCTTTGCACAACGTCCCATTTCGTTAAATTTCTACGGCAAACTCAAATTATATCCTCAAAATATTCAATGTATTCCTGTACTTAAAATTTTTGTCTTTCTTGAATTTGAACAAAATTGGACATCTTTTAAAGGCCTCATTTTACCTTGCCATATCCTAATATTTTCTTGCCATTAAGATAAAACAAACTAATTATAAAATATAATTGAATACAAAAATACATATTTGTATATAGATATCCCTTGAAGTACTACATAATTGAAGATATATTATTACAATATTTAGCATTACATACGCTCGATAATAGTTAAATAAACAAAAACAGATAATAATATCAAATATATATAGATTAAGTACAATTCTTCTCAGACGATGGCATACCCATTGCATTATTCAAGCTAGAAATTTTACAATCATGCGAACCTTGACCGCAAACAGTTGGGGTAATTTACAAAGTTATTATTAATTTAATAAATACAATTTAAGGAGTAGATAAACATGAAGTTAAAAAGTGTTATGATCTCGGGTGTCTTGGTACTGCTATCGTTTTCTTCAGCAATGGCCGGGACATCTAAGGTTTTAAACCCGGGAGATACAGCCTGGGTTCTTGTGGCAACTGCCCTTGTGATGATGATGACTCCTGCGGGATTAGCCCTTTTTTACGGAGGAATGTCAAGATATAAAAATATTTTAAATACTTTTGCAATGATACTCGCCACTTATTGTCTTATCAGTATAATATGGGTGGGTTGGGGATACTCCCTTGCCTTTGGGAAAAGCTCCAGTCCTTTCATCGGTAGCATGAAATATCTTTTTCTCTCAGGGATCAATGTAAACAGTTTATCAGGAACTATTCCGACATTATTGTTTGTTCTTTTTCAGATGACTTTTGCATGCATTACTCCTGCACTTATAATAGGTTCTATTGTGGGAAGAATGAAGTTTTCATCCTGGATTGTATTCACCATCCTTTGGGTTACTTTTGTTTATTGCCCTGTATGCTACTGGGTATGGGGCGGAGGCTGGATAGCTAAAATGGGTGCTCTTGATTTTGCGGGAGGCACTGTTGTTCATATAAACGCAGGAATTGCAGGCCTTGTGCTATGTCTGGTACTCGGGAAAAGAGACGGATATGGTAAAGAAGCGATGTTCCCCTCCAGTGTTACTTTTACAGCACTTGGTGCAGGTCTTTTATGGTTTGGATGGTTTGGTTTTAATGCAGGAAGTGCCCTTGCTGCAAATGGGATAGCAGTTTCAGCCTTTTTAACTACAAATACTGCCGCAGCAATGGGCGCAATTGCGTGGATGGCTGCCGAATGGATCCATGATAAACACCCCACTGTCTTGGGTATCGTCTCCGGTATTGTGGCAGGTCTTGTTGGTATTACCCCTGCAGCAGGGTTTGTAACTCTTTCCGGTGCCCTTATTATCGGGTTTGGAGCCGGAATTATTGGTTTTCTCAGTGTAACTGTAATGAAACATAAATTCGGGTATGACGATTCCCTTGATGCATTCGGAGTGCACGGTATATGCGGAATGTGGGGAGCTATAGCCACGGGATTTTTAGCGTCTCCATTCATAACCAAAGGAGCAGCAGGATTATTCTATGGAAATCCAAAACAGGTTTGGATCCAATTTATATCAATAGTTGCGACAATTGGATTCAGCGGAATCGGAACTCTTGTTGTAATATATATTACAAAAGCATTGACAAGAGGAATCAGAGTAGAAAGAGAAGATGAGGTGATGGGACTTGATACATCGTTTCACGGAGAAAGGGGTTTTGAGATAGATTAACAAATTGGGGTTGAATTGGTTTCATGAGGCACAATTCAGAAAAAATCTTGACTATCTCAAAATTAGAGTCATATATAAACATATACGAAGAAATCTCCTACGAGATATATTAAGACATATTTTTTAAAGGATAAGTGCCATGATGAATTCAGAGGTTATTTCAGAAGACTTAAACCCCGGAAAAATTTTAATGCTTTCAGGTTCTTACTGGCAGACATGTACGCTTCACGCTGCGGTGAAACTTGATATTTTTACTGCCATAGGAAAAAATAGTATGAGTGCCCGTGACCTTGCTGATAGCCTCAGAATTGAGAAACGAAGCCTTTCAATGTTGCTTAATGCTCTGTGTGCCATGGGATTTCTTAATGCAAAAGGTGGGTTGTATTTGAATACAGCAGAATCAGCAGCTTTTCTTTCAAAAGACTCGGACAGGTATATCGGCTATATGATCATGCATCACCACCATCTTGTAGAATCCTGGGCAAAATTAGATAAAGCTGTGAAAACAGGGCAGCCTGTACGTTCAAGTGCTTCAAATGACGATGGAGAGCGCAGGGAAAGTTTTTTAATGGGAATGTTTAATATTGCCATGGGCATTGCTCCGATTCTGGCGGAAAATATTGACCTCTCTGGGAAAAAACATCTACTTGACCTTGGAGGCGGACCAGGGACATATGCCATCCATTTTGCAAAGCACAACCCAATACTGAAGGCAAGTGTTTTTGACCTTCCCACAACCCGTCCCTTTGCCGAAAAAATAATCAAGAGGTTCAAACTATCAGACCGAGTTGACTTTATTGACGGAAATTTTCTCACGGATCCAATCAAGGGTAGCTATGATGTTGTCTGGATTTCCCATATTTTCCACGCTGAATCACCTGATGAGTGTGAAAGGTTATTACAAAAAGCCGTTTCAGTTCTTGAACCCGGAGGATTAATTATGATTCATGATTTTATCTTGAATAATGCAAAACAATGTCCTCTTTTCCCAACACTTTTTTCTCTTAATATGCTTATCGGGACAAAAGGAGGCCAGGCCTATTCCGAGAATGAATTCTTTTCCATGCTGGAAAAGGCAGGGATACAGGAGATAAAGCGTAGTCCATTTAAAGGTCCCACAGAATCCGGAATAATTACAGGCATTAAAAGAAAGAATTAAAGAATGCCTCGGAGAAAATGGTCTTTTACGCCCGTTTCAAATTCCAGGCTTTATCTTAATTGGAATGCCCGCTGCCATGAGGAAAACATTATCTGCTGCTGCTGCTATTTTTTGATTAACAAATCCTGCGGTATCCCGGAACAACCTTGCAAGCCTATTTTCAGGGACAATTCCGCCACCCACTTCATTTGACACAAGTATTACAGGGCATAATGATCGTTTAAGGGCTTTTGCAAGCTGTTCAACCATTTTAAAAATTTCATCATTTGTGAGATTGTTGAACAAAAGATTGGAGAGCCATAGTGTCAGACAGTCCACAAGAATAATATCCGAGAATTTTGAAGAGTCTTTTATCTTTTGGGGGATATTAACGGGAATTTCAGCGGTCGTCCAGTCAGGGCCTCTATCCTTTTGATGATTTTTTACCCTTTCTTCCATTTCCTCGTCTGTTGGCACAGAGGTTGCGATAAATAATTTCTTATCACCTGAAATATGGTTTGCCATATCAAGGGCATACCTGCTTTTTCCACTTCTGCATCCGCCGATAACAAGCGTAATATTATGGTTATCAAGAATTGAAATATTATCCTTTTTTGCCAATTTTTCGCTCCATGATTTTTATTAACTTCTCTATTTTTTCAAAAAAAATGTTTCGATTATCCGTGGTGTACAAGTGAAATTTTAGACCTGAATTAAATTTTAATTCCTGTGGTAAGCATAATTTTCTTAAAATCAACATATTTTTCAAAATGCTCTTTCAGTAAAGCATAATCTTTGTCTTTACAGGACAGGTGATTATTTTTACCTTTATTTTCAACGGGAAAAATATCTTTTATCCCAATAAGATGCAGCCATTTCATTCTTATCTCCGCAGAATCAAACATTCCGTGCATATAGGTTCCTGCGATTTTCCCATCATCTGTAACACACCCGTCAAAATCACAGCATTTTTTTTTGTTTCTCGAGTTAACTTTAAACAGTGCAGAGCCTTTTATACGTTCTGTGTAGCCCATATGAATCTCATAACCCTCACCCTTCATATTATTCCAGGAAAAATTGCTCAATGTAGTGGTCTTAGGCGATTTTATGACGGTCTTAACAGGCAGAAGGCCAAGCCCTTTTGTCTTTCCAGGTTTATCTTCCATGCCTTCAGGGTCATCAACATATTCCCCGAGCATTTGAAACCCTCCGCATATTCCAAGGATGTGACCCGTAGATAATGCAGCATATTTTTTTATAATTTTATCCCATCTTGTTTTTTCAAGCCACAGAATATCCATCCTTGTATTTTTTGAACCCGGAATAATAACAGCTTTAAATATATCTCTAAATTTAAAAAAATCATTTGGGTCTTCAACAAATAACAATTGAATACTTTCCATTTTTGACAATACATGAAAATCTGTGAAATTTGAAATATGAGGAAGCTTTATGACACCAATTGCAGGTTTTGCTTTATCAATTGATGTGGAGATACTCCGGCACTTTTCAATCTCCACAGAATCTTCAGCATCTATTCTGAAATGATTATACCAGGGCAGAACGCCAAAAACCTCTTTTCCGGTTTTTTTTTCTATCCAGTCAACTCCATTTTTAAAAAGAGAAATATCTCCCCTGAACCTATTGATGATAAAACCTTTTACCATATTTCTGTATTTTTCAGGAATGCACTCAAGGGTTCCCACAATCTGACCGAAAACCCCCCCTCTGTAGATATCCGCCACAAGAATAACATCTGCTTCTGCATATTCTGCCATGCGGAAATTGACAATATCAAGGGGCATGAGATTTACCTCTGCACATGAACCTGCACCCTCAAGAACAATCAGATCAAAGTGGGTGCAAAGCCTGTCATAGGCTATGCAGGCTTCATTAAACAGAGATTTCTTTTTATCATAATAATCAATTGCAGTACAATTCTTAAAAGCTCTTCCGTTTAAAACCACCTGGGAGCCTTTTTCGCCCGTTGGTTTTAAAAGAACAGGGTTCATATCAACATGGGGAACAATACCTGCCGCCTCGGCCTGGGCAATCTGGGCCCTTCCCATTTCAAGACCATCGGGAGTAATGCCGGAATTATTGGACATATTCTGGGCCTTAAAAGGTGCAACTTTGATTTCCCTGTCTGCAAAGGATCTGCAAACAGCAGTGGCAACAATACTTTTACCTACATCGGAGCCTGTTCCCAAAATTGCAATGGACTTTGTCTTTTTCATTTTTCAATACCGACCCTTGCCATGACACCTTTGGTAAAATAGTGTTTTACTTCCACCATCTCCGTAACAAGATCTGCTTTTTCAATAACAGCAGGGGTTGCCCCCCTTCCCGTTATGACAAGCTCAACATTATCAGGCTTCATGTCCATAAGATCAAGAAGATTTTTTTCTGAAATTATATTGAACATCACCGCTACATTGCCCTCTTCAATAATAACAAGATCATGTTCTCCTTTTTTTAATATTTCATTGATTCTATTATAGGCTTTTTGACCTGCTTTCAAATCCTCATCAGAGGGTTTTCCCTTTATAAATTTCCCAAGACCATATTGTTCAATGGTGATCTGATCTGAAAATTTTTTCATTGCTTTTATTTCGGAATAATTACCCTGTTTTAAAAACTGCACAATAAAAACCTTACAGCCAGCCCCCATTGCCCTCATGGAAAGCCCGAAAACTGCTGTTGTTTTTCCCTTACCATTTCCCGTGTAAACCTGAATATACCCTTTCATACTATAGGTTAATCTCCCTTCCTAAAAAATTTCGTACGCGTTCACATAGTTGTTTGTAAGGCAAATCCTGAGCAAATCCGGCCTCATGGCCGTTATATGAAACTCCTGTAAGGTACTTTAATAATTACAAGAGCTGGTTTCGCGTCTTCGACCCCATATTTGCCAAAATTTCTAATTCTTCGGCCGGAAGTAGGTCGCCGTACTCCGGCCATGCCGGTTATATAAAATAGAATAATGTTCATTATGATTAATTTTTAAGTCTGAAATAATCATGTACTATTTTTGTTTTATGCATATAGCATACATGACAATTAAAGTTCAGTATTTTTTTATTCTATTCGGAATTTAATGAATTATCTCATAAGGGAAACACAAACGGAATTTCATATGAAACCCCCTGTCAAGCACCTTTTAATTATAAGAGTCAGCTTAGGAACGAGAGCGAAATAAGTTGAACAAAAATTAATAGGATTTCCATATTCAAGGCACGAGGCGGGAGCATAGCAGGCTATGTACCCAACGAGTAACGCAGAAGATGGGGAAAAAAACATTAATTTGTCCAAGTTATTTTGTGAACGTTCCTTAGTATCTTGTCAAAATTTTAATTTTGTGAGGCAAGTCCTGAGTAATACGGATCGGCCTCATGGACGTTGTAAGAAACACACCAATAATAAACAGCAATTCTCAATTTGGCTTAATTGGAGTTGAAATGTCCAAAAACTATAATTTCAATCAACATGATTGCAGTAGGTTACAAATTTTCTGCAATGTCAAAAAAACCATAATGAGAATTGCTGAATAATAAACTGGACAATTGAATTTTTTTTTTCTTCATGGTAGGTTTATTTTTTAAAACTAAATTCTAAAATAAGGTATAATATATTATGAAGCCAATGCATGAGTATGAAATAAACTATGGGATAAAGGCTACTGAGACAATAAAAAGAGATCTGCTTGACCCCATTGATTATGCATATAAATCAAAAAGAAGCATTGATATTTCCATAAGACAGCCTGAATATACTTCGGTATGTCCCATGACTGGACTCCCCGATATGGGTTGCATAACAATCAACTACAGACCTGATCAAAAAATTGTAGAGCTTAAATCTCTTAAATTCTATCTTCTTCAGTACAGAAATGTGGGTATTTTTTACGAATATGCGGTGAACAAAATTTTAGATGATCTTGTTGATATACTTCAACCTGAAAAAATGGAGGTGATCGGCGAGTTCACAGCAAGAGGAGGCATCAGCTCGAAAGTGTCGGCATTTTATGAGAAACATCAGCATCATCAGGCCAGATGAAATATTTCAAAACCTGAAAACGACATTGACGTTGTGAACAATAGCGAGGAGGGACTGACCCCATGACCTGTAGTGTAGATATAAAAAAAATTAAGGCACAAATCCGATTAATACAAAAAAATACAGTGAAATTAAAGCAATGGGGAAAGGCTTTTCCTGCACTTGGAAAAAATGCAGCAGAGGTACTGGCAAGCCTGAAAATGATGGAACTTGATCTTCCCAGTTCAGACTCTTCAGATAATTTTTCAAAAAGAGACTACACAGGTCCTTATGAATATGATTATGCGGGAAACTCTGGTTCATCATCATTTCTTTCACGGGATTTCAAGGCTATTATGGATACTGCACTGAAAAAACTGCCTCCTGATCTTGTCGTAAAAAATGGCGAGCTTGTTAATGTGTATACTGGAGAGATATCAAAAAATGCCTGTATAAGTGTATGCGGCGACCGTATTGCCTTTGTGGGGGAAGGAGATGATTTTATTGAAGGCCCGGATACCATTGTAATTGATGTAAAAGGCAAAACAATTATCCCGGGACTTATAGACGGTCATACCCATCTTGCGTGGTTTGTCACTCCGGCTGAGTTTCTGCGTTACTCAATAAAGGGGGGGACAACAACCATTATAACGGAAACAATGGAAGTCTATCCGGTTGCAGGGGCAAAAGGCGTTGAAGATTTTATGGCCTCAATGGAGAATCAGCCCGTAAAAATTTTTTCCACTGTTCCTGCTACCTCGTCCATCAGTACAAATACCGTTGCAATGCCAAGGAATGTTCTGCATGGATTTCTTTTAAAAGATAAAATACTCGGACTTGGAGAATCATATTGGCAGAAGGTTTTTCAGTCACCTGAAAATTTTTTTACTTCTTTTAAAGAAACCCTTATGGCCGGTAAAACTCTTGAAGGCCATTCTGCAGGGGCAAAAGGAAGAAAGCTTGCTGCATACACTGGCCTTGGAATATCTTCATGCCATGAACCCATTAACAGTGATCAGGTTCTTGAACGACTCAGGCTTGGCATTTATGTCATGGCAAGGGAGGGGAGTATAAGATCCGATCTTGACGTCATTGCTCCCATAAAAGATAAGGGAATAGATTTAAGGCATTTATGCTTTGCTTCAGACAGTATAACGCCCCATGAATTAATGCAAAATGGGTATATGGAAAATATCCTTCAAAAGGCTATAAACAAAGGTTTTTATCCATTAGATGCAATAAGAACCGTCACCTTAAATGTTGCCGAGCACTTCGGCATTTCAGACCATGTAGGCGGAATTGCACCTGGAAGGTATGCGGATATGCTTATCATTCCGGATATTAAAACCATTGAACCTGAATATGTCATAAGCAGCGGCAGAATTGTTGCAGAAAAAGGGAAATTGCTTATTCAACCAAGAGTACATGAATTTAAGACAAAATCAAAAAATAGTGTCAATCTGCCAAAAAAATTCATTGGGTCGGATTTTATTGTTCCCGTTAAAAAAAAAACAGGTGCCGTTCAAGTGCGGGTAATAGAACTGATAACCGATCTTGTAACAAAGGAAAATATCATGTCATTTAATCCAGTTGACGAAGAAATAGTACAGGACATAAAACATGATATTCTTAAAGTTGCAGCAATTGACAGAAATTTAAGCCCCGGAGAATTGTTCACTGGCTTTATTTCAGGCTTTAGCATGAAATCAGGCGCTTTTGCCTCAACCGGAGCATGGGACACGGCCGATATTATTACAATTGGAACAAATGATGAGGATATGGCATTTGCAGTGAACAGGGTCCATGAACTTAAAGGGGGGATCGTTGTTTGTGAAAATGAAAAAATCTTAATTGAAATAGCTCTGCCTCTGTTTGGTCTGATGTCTGAATTTCCCATTGAAAAAGTTTCGGAGCAGACTACTAAAATAAATAAAAAAGTACAAGAGATGGGATGCGGATCACATGATCCTCTTCTTACCATGATTACCCTGACTGGATCTGCTATTCCCTATATCAGAATATGCGAGCAGGGACTTGTTAATTTAAAAGATGGTAAAACAGCAAATCTTATAATCAAAAATTCTCACAAGGATATAAAAAATGGAAATTTTCAGAACAATATCGGAAATGCAGGAATGGTCTGATAATATTCATCAAAAAGGGGATAGAATATGCCTTGTTCCCACTATGGGGTATTTTCATGAGGGACATCTTTCGCTAATGGAAAAAGGGAAAAAATTTTGCGCAGATCTTGTTGTAAGTCTATTTGTCAATCCTACTCAGTTTGGTGAAAATGAAGATCTTGATTCATATCCTGCTAATATTGAACGGGATATTTCCCTTGCAGAAAAAAAAGGTGTAACAATTATTTTTATGCCTGATAAAAGAGAAATATACCCCTGTCGATTCCAGACCTATGTGGAGCTTACAGAACTTCCCACCCATTTGTGCGGATTATCAAGACCCGTGCATTTTCGAGGCGTTGCAACCATTGTAACGAAACTATTTAATATTGTAAAACCTGATGTAGCAGTCTTTGGCCTAAAGGATTTTCAGCAAATCCAGATTATCCGCAGGATGGTAAAAGATTTAAATTACAATATTGAAATTGTGGGATGTCCAATTGTAAGGGAGGATGACGGCCTTGCCATGAGTTCAAGAAACGCATATCTTTCAACTGAACAAAGGCAATCGGCTCTATGTCTTTCAAAAGCCCTTAAAAAAGTCGAAGAAATAATTACAACGGGCGAAACAAACGCAAACTCAATCAAAAAAGAACTTGAAGGTTATATAGAATCTTTTCCCTTTACAAAAATTGATTATATAAGCCTCTGCGACTCTGAAACCCTTGAGGAAATCAATGACCTGAAAGCTCTGCACTCTTTGCTTATTGCCCTGGCCGTTTATGTTGGACAAACAAGGCTGATAGATAACATAATAATCAATCCAGCACAATAACAACTTTGCATTTTTTCATAAAAGCATAATGTTCTGTTGCTTTTTCAATTTTTTCAGCATCAAAGCTGCTTATGATAATGGAAGAGTTATCTTCTCCTCCTTTTCTTAATGCCTTGATAATGATGGGATTGTTCCCCGCTCTTTTTGATTTTACAGCTTCGTCCATGGAACATGCATATGCACATATCCCCCGTTGAACTGCATATTCACGGCTGATAAGTACAGAGCTGTATATGTCCTGTCCCTGTTCACTTTCAATAACAGGATAAATAACAGGATGAAAATCAAGCCCCTTTACATTTATAA
>Ga0256840_1001393_pt1 | contig 22821 bp, 25 predicted proteins | sample 355202metaG_FD_185969 | JGI IMG/M metagenome (GOLD analysis project Ga0256840, IMG submission 185969) | Hydrothermal vent microbial communities from Mid Atlantic Ridge, Atlantic Ocean - 355-202 | ecosystem: Environmental > Aquatic > Marine > Hydrothermal vents | place: Atlantic Ocean: Mid...
ATGCATTACATGTATGCATCAAATCAGGCAGTTACTGCTATAATACTCTTTAAAGTATAAGCTATAATAATATTATTTTTTTAAAAAAATATTTTTATATTAAAAAGAATGCTATTGTTTGAGATATCAAATCATTGGTACTTTTTTTGCTTATTACACACAAAAGATGCAATATTTAACAGGGTAGTCAATGGCTGATGCACAAGAAGACATAATAATCATAGAAGACAGTGATGCAGTATTGCATTCGCATGAGCAAACTGACGAATTCCCTGATGCAAATGACGAAGAATCCAAACAGAAAAAAATCATTCTTTTTGGAGGTATTGCTGTTATTGTTGTATTACTTATTGTTGTTACAGCCCTCTTGCTGATAAAAAAATCCTCCGCTAAAAAAGTTGACAATATCAGTCTTTTAGAAAATAAACTTCAAGAATCAAAAGCACCCGTTATACAACAAAGTAAACTTGAAAATATGATTGCCAAAGCAAATTATCTTTATGCAACAGGCGCAAAAGAAAAAGCTTTGGCTCTTTATGAAAATATTGCCTACTATTCTCAAGCTATATCACAATACAATCTTGGTGTTGCCCAAATGAAAAACAAGCAGTATGCACTGGCGTTGAAAACATTTCAAAGTGCAATTCTCAATGATGAAAAAAGATGTGTAAGCGCTATAAATGCGGCAGTGTGCTCATTACATGTAAAGGATGAGGCTAGTTTTAAATACTACCTTGACCTGGCGTATGCCTATTTGCCATATGAGATTAACTCACCTTTGTACTCATATTATTATACCCTTATAAGCTACTATAACAAAAACTATCTTGGTGCTTTAAATGCTCTCAAAAACACAGATCATCCTGCATATCCGGTTGTACAAAATCATTTAAGTGCAAAAATCAATGCTTTGTATAACAACAACTATGATGCGATTGATGCTTTGGAAAAAATAAATGAAGAGGTAGATGATTTCAGTCTAGCCCTGCTGTATGCACGGATAGGTGACTTTAATCTTGCAATTGACCATCTCAATACAGCTATCACAAAAAACAAACAGCCACTCAGAGCAAAATTGGCACGCAGTTATATAAACCTTAAAGCCGGACATACGAAAAAAGCGGCATCACAACTCAAAAAAGTCACAGATGAATATCCACAAGAAGTTTATAAGATTTATCCTATCAGTGTCAAACTCAAAGATGCTTTATTTGATCCCCAAAAAGCCCAGACCCTCTACAGGAAAAAAATTCAGGACTCAAAATTTCTTAATTTTCAGAAAATCTTTTATTTTTCACCCTATAAAATCTTTAATGCAAATCAAACAATCAGTTACATCAGAAAAGGAAATGCAAATATATATATTGACAATATTCAATCTGCACAGGAATATCTCAAAAAAAGCTATTCTGCATCAAATGTTGATATAGGAATAACAAAAGCCATTAAAAAGGCTCTTTCTTTAAAAATCCGAGAGGCAAACCAGGATTTGCAAAAACTTGTCAAGATCCAGCCCAAGCACTCAATTTTACATTACAATTTAGCACTGACCTATGCACAAATGGGAGATATGCTCCAGGCAAACAAACATTTTTTACGTTCCTATCACTTAGATGCCAAAAACTATCTTTCCGGTGTTTATGCTGTAATGACCAGTAAACTGATAAATAAAGATTACACAAAACTGGAATCTATTTTAAAAGATTCCCTCTCCAGCGAAAACAGCAGTGAAGAGATTGATTTGTACAATACTCTTTTACATATCAATGACAATGACTATCTCTCAGCAATTGAATGGCTTGACAAAAACTACAAGCAAAGACCTTTGTACCTTATGCTCAAGGTACTTATTGGAATGAAAACAAAAAATTTCGACAGAGCAAAATCTGCTGCATCAAAACTCACAGTTATCTTTCCTCACGATATTCTGCCGCATATGATCTATATAGACACACATTTCAGTAACTATACCATACCAAAATACGCAGAAGAGGTCTTGAAATATTTAAACAAACAGCAATTCACCTATACTGACTTATATTATGGTCCCTTTATTACGAGATACACATATATACAGGAACATTTAATTACCGGAAGACTCTACTATCTGCAAGAGCAGCTAAAATATGTTTTACAGACAAAAGATACTGACATACAGGACATAGAAAGTGCCTTGGCTTTGACACTCCTGTATAATAAAAATTTTGAAGAAGCCTATACCCACTACAACCATTTAATTGACGAGTTAAAAATACAGGATGCCTATACACTCTATTTGGGAGCGGTTGCATCAACAGCGGCAAAACATCATGCCAACGCAATAGCATTGCTTGAGTTGTCTAAAATGAAAAATGAAAATTTTTATGAAGCCAGATATGCACTTGCCCTTTTGTATATGGAAATCAAGAACAATGAAGGAGCAGCCATTCAACTGCAAAAAATAGATAATGACAGTTTTGAATCAGAATATTTTGAATTCAATATTGACACAGACAAACTCCTGTTTATGAAAGAGCATCCCAATGGATGATAAACTGTTTCCTAAGTAAAATAACCGATTAAAGAGTGAACTGCCTGGACTTCATTATTTGGTTTAATGTCAAGTCTGAAATTTTTTGGAAGATAGAGTTCGGTAACACTGTTCGTTGCAAAACCGTATCTTGTACCTTTGTGTAAGGTTTCTTTACTGAAAATCTCTATTGCAACAGGTGTAAAACTTTGCTTGAGTCTATGGAGAACTTTTATTTTATTGTTATGGGTATCAGCAAACAAAAGCTCTGCACGTTCATTTAAATCATGAAAGAGTTTCGATTTTTTTGACGTTCTTGCCCCTCTTGCTATTTTTACACTCTCAAGATGTCCGCTTAAAGGAACCCGTAATACACCGACATTTCTGTAATCTGATTCAATAACTACTTTATAGGCATACTCATCGCTTTCAAGTTCATCTATAGATTTTACAACACCGTCAACAGGAGAAGTTACGGCTTTGTCATCTAAAAATGCAAGCTCTCTTTCAGGATTTCTGAAACTGTAGACAAAGAACAGGGCTGATACAAAAGCAAAAAGTGACAGAAATTCTAAATCCAATACCAAAAAAACAAGGGCAGCAAACAAGGCATAACCAATATACTTATACCCGTTTTTACTTACAATAAAAAGATTATTTTTCATCACTTTTTCCGTCACTGTTTTCAGTGTCTGTCATGGTAGCATCTGCTTTTAATTCTTCTTCGATACTCTCACTGTTTTCTACAACTTTAGACTCTATGCCATTTTCTTTTTCAAAATTTATAATAATTTCTCGAACTTCATCACCCGTAATATTTTCTTTTTTATAGAGTAATGCAACCATAGCTTCAATTGCACCACGATATTCTTCTAAACGATTGACAACAGCTTTATAATGTTCGTCTAATGACTTTTTGATGTATTCATCCATCTCTTCAGCCATTCTTTCACTGTATTCACGTGTTGCCTGTTGTGGACCACCCAAAAATGACTGGCGGGATTTTTCAAGAACCATCAGTCCTGCAATTTCACTCATTCCATATGTCTGTACCATAGATTTTATAATATCAGTTGCCCGTTCTAAATCATTTCCGGCACCTGTAGAAATTTCACCTATAAACACCTCTTCAGCAGCACGTCCACCGAGTAAAGTATCTACTTCCGCCCACAACTCATGCATCTGCATCATATATTTGTTTTCTTCAGGTTTGTTCAGTGTATAACCAAGTGCTGCCAATCCACGAGGGACAATGGAAACCTTGGAAACTTTTTTGGCACCATATGTTGTCTCAGCCAAGAGAGCATGTCCACTTTCATGGTAGGCAACAATTTTTTTCTCTTTAGGATTGATACGACGGGATTTTTTAGCAAGTCCTGCCAAGGCACGCTCAACTGCCTCATACATATCTTTTTGCTTCACTGTTTTTTGACTTTTTCTTCCTGCAAGCAGTGCTGCTTCATTAACAATATTTGCCAAATCCGCACCGGCAAGTCCTGCTGTCAGGCGCGCCAACTCTTCCAAGTCTACATCTTTGTCTATTTTTACATTCTTTACATGTACTTTTAGAATCTTGACACGACCTTCAAAGTCAGGTTTGTCCACAAGTACCTGTCTGTCAAAACGTCCGGGACGCAACAGTGCCTGGTCAAGAATCTCCGGTCTGTTTGTCGCTGCAAGAATAATAACAGGAGTATCTGTACCGAAACCGTCCATCTCTGCCAGGAGTTGATTGAGCGTCTGTTCTCTCTCGTCATTTCCGCCCATTACACCACCGGCTGCACGGCTTTTACCAATAGCATCAATCTCATCTATAAATATAATACTCGGTGCATCTTTTTTTGCCTGTTCAAACAAATCTCTTACACGCGCTGCACCCACACCGACAAACATCTCTATAAAGCTCGAACCGCTTACTGAGAAAAACGGAACTTCCGCTTCTCCTGCAACGGCTTTTGCCAAGAGTGTTTTCCCGGTACCGGGACTACCTACAAGCAAAACACCTTTAGGAATTTTTGCACCGATTTCAACATAACGTCCAGGATATTTTAAAAAATCTACAATCTCCTGTACCTCTTCCTTTGCTTCTTCGACACCGGCCACATCATCAAATTTTGTATCCGGTTTTTCTGAGTTGATCAACTTTTTGGAGTTGCCCATTCCAAGTAATCCCCCACCCATACTTTTTTGCATACGACCCGCAAAAAACATCCAGATGGCAATAATGATCAAAAACGGAAACAGCCAACCGAACATCTCGGTAAACCAGTTTGTTTCACTGAAACCTGTATAGTCAATTTTTTCTTTGTCTAAAAGCTTTATAAGTTCATTATCACCCTTAACAACTCTTGTTGTATATATCTTTGAGCCATCAGTTGAAATAGCTCTGATATATGTCTGTCCTATTTCAACTTTTTTGACTGCTTTGGATTTTACCAGCGATTTGAGCTCTGAATAGTCAACCGGCTTAATTCTTGTTGTTGATGTTCCCATTACTGGACTGTTACCGGCACCTTCGCCAACCATTACTTTAAACAACAAAATCACTACAACTGAAAATATTGCAAATGTTATCAGTGGATTTTGATTAAAAAAGTTATTATTATTGTTCTTGTTTCCGTTATCTGCCATTTTTATTTTTTCTCTCTTTTTAAAACTAATGTAACCCATTCATCCTGGGCTATTCTTTGTGCTATTTTACAATCTTTATAAGCATTAAGAACTTTTTCTTCATACTTATCCAGTATACCAGATAAAATTAAGATTCCGTCCTCTGCCATTACTTTTTTTAAATCATTTGCGATAAATGTCAACACATCTGCAACTATATTTGCCACGACTATAGTATACTTTTCATCCAAATTTGAAGCAGACCCTTCCCAGATAGAGTGAAACTCCAAATTATTCAATTTTGCATTTTTTATAGAATTTTCAACCGATACAGGGTCCGTGTCACAAGCATCCACGACAGCTCCGAGCTTCATAGCTGCAATACCCAGTATACCACTGCCACAACCAACATCTAAAACTCTGTCATCTTTTTTTACATATTGAGAAATTGCGCGGAGAGAAGAGGCGGTTGTCGGATGATGTCCTGTACCAAAAGCAAGCGCCGGATCTATTACTATGTTTATCAGGTTTGGATGATTGTCACTCCATGTAGGATGGATGTAAAATTTATCTATAACAAGGGGCTCTATACTGTTTTTATAAGATTCTACCCAGTCATTGTTTTGCAGTTTTTTTTGTGTACACTCTACTTCTACAGATTTACCGAGTGCTTTTTGCAAAGCTTCCGCAAACTGCTCAAGCCCCCACATTATAGTGTCAAGCTCTTCTTCACTTCTTATAATGAACCCGTTGTCTGTCTCTTCAAAACCAATCGGCAGGGTATCTGCCAAAAAATCTGCAAAGAGTTCATGATGTGAAGAGACTTTCACTACTAATTCGTAGTAATGCTCCTGCATTACTCAGATACACCCATCACTGCACCAAGTTTTTCTTTTAAAACCTGAGGTGTAAACGGTTTTACGATATAGTTGTTCACTCCGGCTTTAAGTGCTGTAATAACCTCTGCTTTTCCGCCTTCGGTCGTAACCATAATGATAGGAGTATCTTTAAAGCGTTCATCCGCACGAACTTTTTTGACAAGCTCAAGCCCGTTCATCTCAGGCATATTCCAGTCAGTTATAAGCATATCTATATCTGGATTAGCATCCATTTGTGCCCAACCTTCAACGCCATCAGCACCCTCAAGTACATCTTTATAACCAAGTCGAGCCAATGTATTTTTTATAATACGACGCATTGTAGAACTATCATCAACAACAAGTAATTTCAATTGAAATCCTTTACATAATATTTTGCATAATTTATATCTAATAATAGCAAAATTCTGTTTGTTTTGCTATTAATTTACCAATTTAAACATTTTGGCTAAATCCAGCCTGCCCTCATAATAAGCTTTTCCTATGATAACACCATCCACTTCACCTGTGGCTGTCAGAGCTTTTATGTCATCTTCGTCTTTCACACCGCCGCTTGCAATTGTACTTATTCCACTTGCTCTGGCAATATCAAGTGTAAAATCCACATTAATACCGCTGAGTGTACCGTCTTTCCCGACATCTGTGCATATAATCGCCTCTACACCGGCATTTGCAAACTCTCTTGCCAGGTCAGTAGCGAGCATCGTACTCACTTCACCCCAACCCTCAACTGCCACATAACCGTCTATTGCGTCAATGCCCACAGCAATAGGATATTTTGCAGCCATATCTCTCACAAACTGTGGATCTTTGACAGCAATAGAGCCTAAAATAATCCTGTCTATGCCGATGTCAAGCATCTTTTGAATCGTCTCTTCATCACGAATACCACCGCCGAGTTCAAGTTTTACATTGGAATTTTTACGAATCTTGATGATCTGTTCAAGGTTTTTAGGTTCTCCTGCAAATGCACCGTTCAAATCCACCAAATGCACCCACTCAGCACCCATCTCTTCAAATTTTTTCACCAATTCATAAGGCTCGTTTGAGTAGATTTTTGCACTCTCCATCAAACCTTTTGTCAAACGAACTGCTTTTCCATCTTTTAAATCTATTGCCGGGTAGAGTGTCATCTATCTATTTTCCTTTATATTTTTATAAAATTTTGTAAAATCTGTAAACCGTTTTTATGGCTTTTTTCTGGGTGTGGCTGAATACCAATGATATTGTCATGGGCAACTGCCGATGTAAATTTATATCCATAGTATGTTTCACCAATGCTGTCACTTTCATCTTTACATGTAACATGATATGTATGCACAAAATAAAGATAATGTTCATCATCAAGCCCTTCAAACAAAGGATGCTTTTTTGTAAACATTCTGTTCCAACCCATATGTGGAACTTTTAGCGGCTCTTCAAATTTTTGAGCATCAAACTTGACTACATTGCCTTTTATAAGTCTCAAGCCCTCATGATTCCCAAACTCTTGTGAACTTTCAAACAACAATTGCATCCCAAGACATATGCCCAGCATCGGCTTACCGCTTTGTGCAAACTCTTGAATTGCTTCCACCATACCTCTTTCTTTTAAATGCTCCATCGCATCACCAAATGCCCCTACTCCTGGCAGAATAAGCTTATCATACTCTTGAAATTTTTCAGGATTGTTTTCTACTACTGTATCTTGTCCTAGCTTGGCAAAGGCATTTTTTACACTTGCCAAATTTCCCATATTGTAGTCAATTATTGCAATCATTATTCATCAATTCTTAATTTTGTAAATTTAATATATACCGCTAAAGAAACAATCAATATACCGACACCAGCCACAATATACATTGCATACAGCAACTTATTTGGATCTGTAATAGCAAACTTAAATACCAACATCAATGCTTCAATAGACAAGGCAATAATAATAGAACCTAAAAAGCGAACCATGGTTTTATGTGGTCCGGATATATCATGTTCTTTATAGCGTCCTAAAATCTCCTCTTCTATCAGCGTTTTAGAAAGATCAAAAATTGCCAAGGAGAGTGTAAGCAAAATTGTTGCCTCAAAAACATCTTTAATCTGAAAATGTCTTATAGAAATTCCATATTCAAAAAAACTCTCTACACCCTTTACAAACAGTAATAAAGCAATCGCTACAAGTGCTAATGCAAAACCACCATAAACTAATTTAAAGAACTCAGCAAAAAAAGTATCCATTTTATTAAGGTGTGCAATTTTGAGGACTTCTTCAAGCGGCATATCAAGACATGCCACATACTTGAGTGAACCGTTTTCATCATATATAGGTGCCGATGCTGTTACAGTCAATTCACCTGTAATCAGCGAAGGATATGGATCGGTAATCGTACATCTGCCTTCTCTGACTGCACGATAATAATACGCACGGTCAGCACGAATCTTTCCTATATCATCATCTATCTGATCATCTTTTGTAAAAGTCGGACTTACCTGTACACCCTTGTGGTCAAGAAGATAGACTCCCTCACAGTTTTCAAGATCTGCTTTAATTTTTAACAGTCTCGGCATAATCATATCTTCACTCAAAGAAGGAAGCCTATTGGGAATATTTTTAGAAAAAAGATAGCAAAAATACGCTCTGGCCTTTGTTCTACCTTCGGCAAAATGTTGAATATCTATAGGAACCATACAAGTCACTCCTTCTTAATTTATTTGAATTATATCAAAGATTTACTATTATTGGTATAATGTCATTGATGAAAAAAGATATTAAAAAAATAGCTATCGTCAGGCTCTCCGCACTTGGAGACATTATAAACAGCGCCATAGTATTGCAATATATAAAAACATATTATCCTACTGCACAAATTGATTGGATTTGTGAAGAAGTTTTTTCCTCTGTTTTACATGTAACCAAAGAGATAAACGCAGTACATACTGTAAATTTAAAAGCTCTCAAAAAGAAAAAAAGTTTTTCTTTATTAAAAAAAACAATCGCAAAGCTTTCTGCGCTGGATAATTACGATATTATTATTGATATGCAGGGGCTTTTAAAATCAGCAATTGTTGCTAGAATAATCGGAAAAAATACACATGGCTTTGACAAAAACTCAATACGAGAACCACTTGCTACTCTTTTTTACAAAACGACCTCATCAATTCCCTATGAAGAGAATGTTGTAAAGCGTAACTGTTTTATCGTTTCAGATGCTCTGAATTTTCCAATAACTGATAGTATGATTTTAGAAAAAAAACCTATTTTTTCAATAACACAAAAATTTCCTTTACAAAAATCCAAAAAAAATATTACTATTGTTGTAGGTGCTTCTTGGGATTCAAAAATATACCCCAAAGAACACATAGCAGACGTTTGCAACGCACTCAAAGAAGCATGTTACATCATCTGGGGAAATGAAAAAGAAAAAACATCTGCGGAGTGGATTGCACAACATTCAGAATATGCGACCATTGCACCAAAACTCACCCTGAGTGAACTTGTCTCTTATATATCAAGTATGGATTTACTCATAGGCAACGACACAGGTCCGACACATCTAGCATGGGCACAAAACATTGCCTCAATTACATTGCTGGGACCCACAACAACAAGAATGATTTATGAAACACCTATAAATATCGGCATAAAATCACCCTCAAACGTCAATATTTTAAAAATAGACAAGAATGACTTCTCTATAAAAGAAATTCCTGTAGAAAAAATCACAAAAAAAGCAAAGGAGCTTTTATATGGGCTATAAATTTCTCTTACTTATTGAAAATATTTTGATGCTGCTGCCGCATACTGCGCGAAAAGCTTTTTTTACATTTTTGGCTTTTATCGGCTACAAAACAGCAAAGAAATACCGTCGCATCGTCAGACAAAACCTCAACTATGCCTTTGACAACAGTATGAGTGATACAGAAATTGATAAAATTACCCGCTACAGTTTCAAAAATCTCCTTTACAATTTTATGCATCTTATGGAAATTCGTCACCTCAGCAAAGAAGAAATTGCCGGCAGAATTACAGTGGTAAATAAAAAAGAAGTTGAGAGAATTCACAAAGAAGGCCGCGCTGTTATTTATGTTACACCGCATTACTCTGCCTGGGAACTTGGTGGTATCGGTCTTGCTTTACATGTAGAGACCATTGCCCCAGTTTACAAAAAGCTTAAAAACAGAGTTTATGAGAAGTGGCTGCTTGATGCAAGAGCAAGATTCGGTAACACAAATCTTGAAAAAACAAATGTCGTAAAACCGCTTATCAGGCTTATAAAACAAGGTAAAGCCAGCGGTATACTTATAGACACAAATATCAATGAAAGAGAAGGTGTGATGGTCAAGTTTATGGGAAAACCATTGCGTATGACCTCAACCCCGGCCTATCTTGCAAGAAAATTCAATGCGGCCATCGTACCTGTACATATCCGAACAGACGATGAAGAAAAGTACACGATTGTTATCGCTGATGAGATTAAAGTAGACAGAACAGACAATGAACAGGATGACATCCAAAAAGCGACACAGAAGCAGGCTGACTGGCTTAGCTCCATTATAAGAAAAGAGCCGAAATTTTGGTTTTGGCTACACCGCAGATGGAAAAATGACAAACCAGAAATTTACAACTAAACTGTTCCTTCACTCTTTGTTTCACACTCCTGCGTTCTTGCTTCAAAAAGTTTTAAAATTGCAAGAAAAAAAGCTGTGATTGCAGGTCCTAAAATCATTCCCCAGAATCCGAAAGTTGTCAGTCCTGCAATAATTGCGAAGAAAATAACAAGTTCGTTGAGCTGTGCATCACTCTCTTTGAGCAGTCTATTGTTTATCTCCTTGATTATCAAAGGCTTCACAAAAGTATCCGCTATAATGGAAATTACAATAATTGAATAGAGTGCTATAAAAACAGCATTTGCATTATGCCCTACAGAAAATTCATAAATCATAAACGGAAGCCACATTAAGACTCCCCCTATAACAGGAAGCAAAGAAGCAAATCCGTACATAATTCCAAAGAGCAGACCGTTATAGCCCATAAAAGAAACAGCTATACCAAAGAGTGCACCTTCAAACATCGCCGTAGCGATAATAGAGTAAAAAACAACACTCATAACAGCTGAAAGTTCCCGTGCCAGCAAAGTACTGTCTTCAACCGACATCTGTACAACACGTTTTAAAAACTCTACAATGGTAGCCCCGTTATACAGAGAAAAAAAGTAAAAAACAATGACCAAAAAAGCATTTTTGACAAAACCTGCGCTGAATGTTCCTATTTTCGCAGCTACATGTAAAGCATTTGCAGTCAAACTGTTAATATCTACTCCTTTCAAAGAATCTGAAAGATAAGGTTTTAAAAAGAGTAGAAATTTCGGTGGATTGGTAATCAGTCCGTTTATATAGAGTTCTATATTTTGCAGACTGCTCGGCTCCAAATTGTTCAGCTTGATTGTAAGTGTTGCCAAAAAATAGCCAAGCGGTGCGAAAAAGAGCATTGCAAGCAACAGACTTGAAGCAAATGCTGCCAACAAGCGAGAAGAAAACAACTCTTCAAAGTAGTTATTAATCGTAGCCGTAGAAATTGCCAGTAAAGCGGCAATAGTCATCACAAGTAAAAAAGGCTCATAGAGCAGATACATCCAGTACAAAGAAGTTGCAAACAAAATGGCTATAAAATATTGTGACTTCATCTAAAAAAGTGTCCCGTCTTCATTAACACATGACATATTTAAAACATCATAGGTTGCAGGTGTCGCGCGTCTTCCTTTTGCCGTTCTCTCCAAGTAGCCGTTTGCAAGGAGATAAGGCTCAAGGACATCTTCTACCGTTCCCTCGTCTTCACTCAATGCCGCGGCTATGGTACTCAGCCCCATTGCACGCCCTTTGGCACTTGCTAAAAGTGTCAGCAGACGCAAATCCATCTCATCAAAGCCGTGTGAGTTGATACCAAGCTCATCCAAAGCATACCGGGTACGCTGATGGTTGATATTTTTTTCATCGGCAACCTCGGCAAAATCTCTTACTCGGCGTAAAAGACGTAATGCAATTCGGGGAGTTCCACGACTTCTTTTTGCAATCTCAAGAGCCGCTTCGTGAATGATTTGACATTCAAGCTTGTTTGATGCCTGTACAATGATTTTTGCCAGTTCTTCCTGATTGTAAAAATTCATACGAAAACTCATACCGAACCTGTCACGAAGAGGATTTGAGAGCATTCCTGCTCTTGTTGTAGCGCCTATAAGTGTAAATCGCGGCAAATCAATTTTTACTGTCTGTGCCGCAGGACCGCTTCCTATGATAATGTCAATTCTGTAATCTTCCATCGAAGAGTATAAAATCTCTTCCACTGCCGGTGAGAGCCTGTGTATCTCATCTATAAAAAGTATGTCCCCCTCTTCCAGGTTTGTCAAAATTGCAGCCAAATCACCACTTTTTTCTATCATCGGTGCTGCTGTCACTTTAATGTTCGCATTCATTTCATTGGCAATTATCAAGGCTAAAGTCGTTTTGCCAAGTCCGGGAGGTCCGTAAAACAAAACATGATCAAGAGCCTCGTCTCTTTTTTTTGAAGCTTCTATAAAAACAGCAAGATTTTTCTTAATCTGTTCCTGTCCGATATATTCACTCCACGCATCCGGACGCAATGTAACTTCACTGCTCTCTTCTTCAAGAGAAAAAGTTTCAATATTTACCACTCTTTCCATTAGTATATATGTTCCTCAGTTGGAAATTTACGGCTCACAACTTCATCTGCATACTCTTTGAGAGCATTTTTTACCAAAGTAGCACCGTCAAGATATTTTTTTACAAATTTTGGTGTAAACTCTTCAAACAATCCCAACATATCTGAAAAAACCAAAACCTGCCCGTCAACATCAGCACCTGCACCTATTCCGATAACCGGAATCGTCACACTCTGTGCAATCTCTTTTGCAACATCTGCTTTTGTCCCCTCAATAACCATACAAAAGGCACCGGCTTCTTCAACTGCTTTGGCATCTCTTAAGAGTTGTTCTCTCTCATCAGCGGATTTTCCTTTGACTTTGTAGCCGCCTTCGCTTCTTACTGACTGTGGTAAAAGTCCGATATGTCCACATACTGCAATACCGTTATCTGTCAAATGCTTTATTATTTCAGCTTTATCTCTCCCGCCTTCTATCTTCACACAGTCAGCCGGTGTATTTTGAAAAACTTTTATGGCATTTTCTAAAGCATTTTCTTTACATGTATAGGTTCCAAAAGGCATATCGCAAACTACAAAACTGTTTTGTGCCCCTTTGCAGACAGCATTTGTATGATAAATCATCTGCTCCAGCGTTGTACTTATTGTATCGCTGCGGCCGGCAAAGCTCATATTTAAACTGTCACCGACCAGAATCATATCTGCACTTGGCTCCAACAGTTTTGCAAAGAGTGCGTCATAAGCTGTAATCATGACCAAAGGCTTTTCGCCCTTTCTTTTTTTTATAGTCGCTATAGTTAGTTTTTTACTCATTTTAAAACTCTTTATTATATTATATAGATGTATTTTAGCCAAAAATTGCTATAATCTGAACTATATAGGAGAATTATTTTATGGGCATAAGAAGTGATTTAGAAGAAAACTTTGATTTTGAAATTATTGATGAGTTTTTAGATCACTATGCTATGATGGTTGAAAGTATGGAAGTTATGATTCTGGACCTTTCAAAACCCAATATGTACGAAAGAAGTGTCAATGAACTTTTTCGTGTATTTCATAATATAAAATCAGCAAGTGGTTATCTGAAAATTATACCGATGAACAAACTGGCTGCTTTTGTTGAAGACGAGCTTGAATCTTTACGTCAAAAAAAACCGCCTGTCAGTGATGAAACAACAGACTGGCTGTTAAATATCAGTGATATGTTTGCGGTTTGGAATGACGACTTGAGACAGGACAACAAACTCAGTAAAATAAAATACTCCTTATTAAAAATCCCTGACTTGGAAAAATAATTTGAAAAACTTAGTAGCATATATAACATCCGGATATCCGGAGAAATCTTTTACAGTTGACTTGAGTCTCTCCCTCGCACAAAGCGGTGTTGATACGCTAGAACTTGGTGTTCCCTTTTCTGATCCGGTTGCTGATGGACCGCTCATAGAAAAAGCAAATCACAAATCACTGGAACTTGGATTCAAATTTAAAGATTTACTCGAAATTTCAAAAGAGGTTGCCCCGCAGATAGATACGCTGTGGATGGGCTATTTCAACAGTTTTTACCAACAAAATATGCAAAAACTGATTCCCTTGGCAAAAGAACTCGGGGTAAACGGGCTTATCATTCCCGATGTTCCCCATGAAGAGGCGTTGGCATACAAAGATTTATTTCAAAGCAACGGTATTGCAAACATCTCTTTTGTCGCACCTACAGACAGCGAAGAGAGAATACAGACTGTTGTCAGCGATGCACAAAAATTTATCTATATGGTTGCCTATACAGGAATAACAGGTTCGGGCAAAGCGGAAGATTTACAACCTTTTTTGGCATCTATCAAAAAATACACCAAAACACCCGTATATGTAGGTTTTGGCGTGAATGAAAAAACAGCAAAAGAGAAAGTACAGGGGGCTGACGGTGTAATAGTCGGCAGTGCTTTTGTAAAAATTTTACTCAACAACGATACAAACTATACACAAAAAATCGCACAATGCAGCGAACTTGCAAAAGTCATAAAAGATAAAATTAACACTTAGGGCACAATTTCAAAAAGCACCAAAAGTGTTTTTTGCAGCATATTCTCATTGTCATCACTGACCATCAGATATTTGTTTGCATATACATGTGTCAAACCTTCAAAATTATCAAGTTTCCAACCGTGTGAAGAGTCAAGTTTGGCTAAAACTTCACTTTGGCACACTCTGGACTCATTACATCTATCTAAGTATACTTTCATCAAAGTACTCACCCGTCTGCGTGTCAAATAACTAAAATCACGAAGCAGTACCAAAACAGTATTTTCTGAAAAAAACTCCAAACTTACTATACTCCCATCAGCCTTGAATTTAAATACTTTATCTTTCGCATAGAGAGTATGATACTTTACATTTGTATTTTTCAGCGGCAGTTCCGGTGCCGTCACAACGCCATACTTGTCGTTACATGTAACGGCTTCAAGTCCTTTGTTCTTACTGATATAATTGTCCTTATTTTGTAAATCCTGATGCAATTGTATTTTTTTTATTTTTACGCCGTTTTTGCTATACAGACAAATTCGCTGTTTTCGCTCAAAGGAGATCAACAGATTATTCTTACAAAGAGCCAACCCCTCAGCATCTCTCTTTTTCTTTTTTAATTGTTTTCCTTTTTTATTTTTTAAAATATAAGCATTGAGATACTGCAAGCCGCTAATCTTAGTATCAGAAATATTGATAGAAAATTTATACAAATATCCCTGATCACTCACAAAATATACAAAGCCGTCTTCATAAACAAGATCTGAAATTTCATGAAAAGGAATACTCTTCTTAGTCTCAAAATGTAAAATTTTTGCATCAAGTATTTTTATTTTTTGTTTTGTTACATGTAAAGTATTGTCTGGAGTAATTTTATACGCAGTGATTTGTGCATGAAGTTGTAAAAAAAACAATAAAACAAAGAAAAAGTATTTCAAAAGTCATGCCTTTTTTATGGTCTCCCTACGAGAGACCGTAATAGTAGTCTAAGTGGCTATATTAAGGGATTTGGAAAAACAAATAATGACTACTTGTCTATCCACTTGTAAATATCAAGTATATAAATCTTTTCTTTATGCTTTTCAACAAGGTAAGTAATTGTAAAACCTTTAAAAATCATATCACGAACATTTTCATCATGATGATTTTTTGATTGTTTGAACTTATAAGGAAAATGGTCTAGATCTTCTATTTTAGCGTCAAGTTGATTTTTAAAGTGTAACGCTCTATTTTTGCTGTCCTTTGCAATAAAAACAAGTATTACTTTTAGGGCAATAAGATACTCTCTTCTTCTGATTATTTTCATATTTTAGAGTGAGTTTAAAAATTCATCCATATCTTTATCATATTCTTCTTGTGTTAGAAGTGTTGCTTTACCACATTTTACCTCTTCTACAGCTTGAGTAACTCTTTTTCTTGCTTCCTCTTTACTAATGGCAGGATACCCATCATCAAAAGAGAGTTTTATAAACTGCACAAAATCGTTTAACAAACTTTGCGTATCATTACCATACTTGGATGCTATAAGCATTTCTATTTCAGCGTTGTTTATTTGAATTGTTTGCATGACTAACTTCCTTTTATAATATTATAGCATTTTAGTCATTAAACTGTTTTTTTGCAGGTGTAAGTCCTGTATCCATCAGTTCAATATCCTATCAAACATCTTCCCAATATAACTATTTATATCTTCTAACTCTGATTGTTCTAATGTAGTTTGAACCCATTTTATTACACCGTATCGAGTTCGTTTAACATAAAAGTGTTTTAGTAACTGTTGTTGATAGAAAACGAAGTTCACCCTTTTATTAAATTTGTTTGAATGGATGAATGGTCTCCCTACGAGGACTCGAACCTCGAGCTAGGCCTTAGGAGGGCCCTGCTTTATCCAGTTAAGCGATAAGGAGATAAAACAACACTTGTCCATGAAGTACAAAGATTCTCTTCACAGACAAGATTGCATATTTTAAACTATATTGTATATTTTAAAATGTATAACTGAGGCCGGCAAAAATATTATTTCCACGCGGACCATCTATCAAAGAACCTTCATACTCTCCTATAAGTGCCCAATGAGAGGAAAGACCATATTCCATTCCTGCAGCATATGTAAATCCGTTATTGGTTCCATTAATACCAAAGTCGCTGATTTTTTCTTTCTCAAGTTCCCATCCTACTTTTCCAAAAAGAACAATTTCCTCATTTACATGATATCCATACAGTAAATCTATACCATAGCTGTAATAATCAGCTCCTGCACTTACATCTGCTTCACCGACAACAGATTTTGTAACAGTCGTATGTGTATAGGAAAAGTCAAATTCCGTAGCAAAGCCATAGCCGAGTCTATATCCCAAGTCAATGCCGAATCCCTCTCCTTTGTCACCTTTTAATATTGCTTCAGGTTCTGTACCTTTTGCTTCTTCCGTATAATTGTCACCCAGGCTTATAAGACCTTTTGTTACAATATAAAGGTTACCCTCTTCATGGTGTTTTGCTTCAATATGTGCACGAGATGCATCCTCTTCATGAGTCGCTTCAACAGCAAAGAGTGTTGTTGAAAGCAGAAGCATTCCACTCAGGCATAAAAAATTTCGTATTTTCATTGTTTCTCCTTAAAGTAATAACGTATTGTAATCTTTTTTTATAGAAAGAAAGCTTACTGTATACTCATAACAAGGAAAAATGGTTTTTAAAGTGATTGTATAATTGATGAGATAACAAAGTTTTTGGAAAAAATGGTGCGCCCGACACGATTCGAACGTGTGACCGCTGGTACCGCAAACCAGTGCTCTATCCAGCTGAGCTACGAGCGCACACCATTCTCTGATTGAGAGGGTGAAATTATATCACTTTTAACTTATATATTTATAAAATATAGTCTAATCTTCAATCTTTACCAATATCTCTTCTATTTCTTGGTTTTGCGCATAGAGTTCATGAGCTTTTCGTACATATGCTTGTAATAAAACTTTAATGTCATTATTACCTTCCATATTAAAATCTTTTGACATTTGTGTATACAAAAAATTGGCAAATTTGTCTTCTACATCTACATCAAATCTACGACCTCCTATATGTAGTCCAAACTTTTTACTCATTATATTGTTAACCTAAGATACTTTCAATTTTATTTACAATTTCTTCTATTTCTATATCTTTTTGTGCATTTTCTTCGTGCAGTCTTTCAATTTCCTGATTTTTCAATTCGCAGTCTGCTTTGAGCGTCACAATCTCATTTCGCATCATCTCATTTTCACCTTTGAGTGCATGATATTTTTCAAGAATATTTGAAACTTTTTCATTGAGTCTATTTAAAGTTGTTTGATTATCCATTTCTGTTTCCTGATATTAATTAATAAATTTCTTCTTTAGAATTCTAACATAATTAAAGTACATAGGATAAATATTATCTCTAATTTGCTATAATTTATAGATTATTAAAAGGTTGTGAAATATGAATAAATTTGAAAACTACTGCACAAAATTTGTACAAAGTATTGGAAGCAAAGAAGGAGCGGTCTCCCCGAGTATAGTTTCTTCAGCTTCTTTTTCTTACGGAAGCCCGGAAACAGCAGAAGGAATTTTCAATGGCAATGTAAAAAAACCCCTCTATTCAAGAATGGGCAATCCTACAACAGCAAAACTCGAATCCGTTATGGCAGAAATGGATGGTGGTATTGGAGCAGTGGCGACAAGTTCAGGAATGGGAGCTACAACACTTGCTGTTATGTCTTTACTCTCTCAAGGAGATGAAATTATCAGTATCGGAGGACTTTTTGGCGGAACATATGCACTGTTTGATGAAACGCTGAGCAGATTCGGTATAAAAACCCGTTTTTTTGATGTTGATGAATTAGACACTATAGAAAAAGCTATCAATGACAATACAAAAATAATTTTTTTAGAAAGTGTCGGCAACCCTAATATGAGACTTCCCGATATTAAGAAAATTGCTGCAATTGCAAATAAGTACAACGTAGCTCTCATTGTTGACAACACGATAACCCCTTTAAGTGTTTCCCCTTTAGCTCTCGGTGCAGATATTAGTGTTTATTCAACTACAAAAATCATCTCAGGAAATTCATCTGCACTGGGAGGCTGTGTCGTCTTTCGTGCCATCAATGAAAATACTGATAAATTTAAAACAGAACGTTATGAGTTTTTGAAAAAATTTATCAAAGGGGCAGGAAAGATGGCCCTCATACCAAATGCAAAAAAACGGGCTTTAAGAGACTTGGGAATGAGTGCAAATGCACATGCAAGCTATCAAACACTGCTTGGTCTTGAAACACTGGCATTAAGACTGCCAAGAATTATCAAAAGTGTTGAAACTGTAGCCTTGGAACTCGCCAAACACGGTATAGCTGTAAACCATCCATGTATTGAATCTCATCCGCATCATACAAGATACAAAGAAGCTTTCCAATACGGATGCGGAACACTTTTAACAATTGACATGCAAAGCAAAGAACAAGCATATAATTTTTTAAGAAAAACAAAATTGGCAACAATAACAGCAAATATAGGCGATTCAAGAACACTTGCTCTGCATATGGCATCAACCATATATAGTGATTTTGATGAAAATACTAGAAAATTTCTAGGAATTACCGATGGTCTTATTAGAATTTCTATCGGACTTGAAAATCCGACAGATATCATAGATGATTTTTTACAAGCAGCAAAGTAGGGAAAATGGCAACAAAAACAGATTTAGAAATAGACGAGCAAACTATACTGAAGTATCCAAAAAAATATTTTGTATTTTTACTCAATGATGATTATACTCCTATGGATTTTGTAGTGGACATACTCATGAATATATTTCATAAAACATATGAAGAAGCACAAGATATAATGCTTGAAGTACATAAAAAAAACAGAGGTTTGTGTGGTGTTTACACATATGAAATCGCAGAGACAAAGCTTAAGCAAGTACGTCGCAAAGCGAAAGACAATGGCTTTCCCCTAAAAGCCACAATGGAGGAAGAATAACATGATAAGCTCATCACTCAATGATATATTTCAAAAATCTGTAATATTTGCAAAACAGCTCCACCATGAATATCTGACAATTGAGCATATATTTTATCTTTTGTTAAGTTCGGATGAGGGCGCATCAATTATAGAAACATGTGGCGGGAATGTATCAAAAATGAAAGAAGAACTTGGTGAATACATCAAAAAAAATATGGAAACACTCCCTGCCGACATTATTCAGGATCCATATGAAAGTGTGGCACTTTCCCGTCTTATCGATAAAATGGTACGCCATGTTCAATCATCCGGCCAAACAAATGCGGATATAGGTGATCTTTTAGCAACTCTTTTTGAGGAAAAACATACATTTGCCTATGCTTTGCTTAACAAATACCAAATTACAAAACTTGATATCCTAGAAGTAATTTCACATCCTGATATAGACCAGGATGAAGAAAAAAAAGAGTCAAATTTAAAAAAATTTACAATAAACCTCATAGAAAAAGCAAAAGAAGGAAAAATTGATCCTGTAATAGGCAGAGACAATGAAATTCAAAGAGTCACACAAATACTCTGCAGAAGAAAGAAAAACAATCCTATTCTTGTAGGTGAACCGGGCGTTGGAAAAACAGCAATAGCAGAAGGATTGGCTTTACGTATTGCAGCAGATGATGTTCCTGACATCATCAAAGACTCTAAACTTTATGCGCTTGATTTAGGAGCATTGCTTGCAGGAACAAAATACAGAGGAGACTTTGAAAAACGCCTCAAAGGTGTTATGGATGAACTTAAACGTGAACCAAAGGCAATTTTGTTTATAGACGAAATCCATACACTTATAGGTGCAGGAAGCACAAGCGGAACTATGGATGCAGCCAATCAACTCAAGCCGGCTCTCGCTTCAGGGGAAATAAAATGTATGGGTGCTACAACATTTGCAGAGTACCGAAATGGTTTTGAAAAAGACAAGGCACTCAGCAGAAGATTCTCCAAGATAGATGTGAATGAACCATCCAAAAAGACAAGTTATCAAATTCTTAAAGGTCTGCAGGGTAAATACGAAAAACACCATTCGGTACAATATACAGACAAAGCATTAAAAACAGCGGTAGATCTCTCTAAACGCTATATCACTGACAAATTTTTACCAGATATTGCCATAGATTTAATTGATGAAACAGCGGCATCATTTCACCTTAAAAAAAGAAAAAAAGAAAAAGTAACCGCAAATGATATTCAAAAAACTATAGCATCTATTGTCGGAATCAGTAATTCAAAAATTTCCCATAATGAAACGACATCTTTACAACATTTAGAAGATAAACTCAGACAAAGAGTTATTGGCCAGGAAAAAGCTGTAGAGATGGTAACAAAAGCTATTAAAATATCAAAAGCAGGACTGACACCTCCGAACAAACCTATAGCATCATTTCTATTCTCAGGACCGACAGGCGTTGGTAAAACTGAACTTGCAATTGCATTAAGTGAAACGTTAGGTATAAATTTTGAAAAATTTGATATGAGCGAATATATGGAAAAACATGCTCTCAGCCGTTTGGTAGGTGCACCTCCTGGATATGTGGGCTATGAGCAGGGAGGCCTGCTTACAGAAGCTATTAAAAGACATCCGTACACAGTATTACTGCTTGATGAAATAGAAAAAGCACATCCGGAACTTATAAATGTATTACTGCAGATAATGGACAGTGCAACACTCACTGACAATAATGGATATAAGGCAGATTTTCAAAATGTTATACTGATTATGACATCAAATGTTGGAGCTCAGGCTAGAAATGTCATGGGATTCAATAAAGATGAATCTATCTCAAAAAATGAGGAGTTAAAATCATTCTTTACTCCGGAATTCAGAAACAGATTAGATGCAATTATTGAGTTTGATCAATTAAGTCTTAAGATTGTTGAAGGAATTGTCAAAAAATTCATTGCAGAACTCAATAAAGAATTAAAAAAGAAAAAAATAACAGTTAGTGTTTCTGATAAAGTCGTAAAATTCATAGCAGAAAAAACATATTCACCTGAGATGGGAGCAAGACCGCTTAAAAGATATATCAAAAACAATATCACAGATAAACTGAGTGATGAAATCTTATTTGGCAAACTTAAAAATGGCGGAGAGGTCGAGGTCACTGTAAACAATAATACCTTAGAAAATATATATAAAGAGGTTTGATGTACCTACCCCAGCTTGACAACTATTCACTCTCTTTCCCTGATCCTCATGATGCCAACAAAGAAGGTATAGTAGCCTGGGGAGGAGATTTAAACCCTTCCAGGTTACTAAAAGCATATCAAAATGGTATTTTCCCCTGGTATTCACAACAAGACCCTATACTCTGGTGGTCAACAAATCCACGCCTGATAATGGAACTCGATGATTTCAAATTAAGACCTTCATTGAAAAAAAAATTGAAAAAGTTTGAATATAAATTTGACACTAATTTTGAAGAAGTCTTGCACAAATGTGCCTCTGTTAAAAGAAAAGATCAAAATGGTACTTGGATTAATAAAGAACTTGCAGAATCATTTAGCGTTTTACATGGCATGGGCATAGCACACTCAGTTGAAAGCTATCTGGATGGAAAACTGGTAGGTGGCTTGTATGGTTTGACAATAGGAAAAGTATTTTGCGGAGAATCAATGTTTGCTGAAGTCAGTGATGCATCAAAAGCTGCATATGCTGTTTTAGTAAAACATTTAAAAGAATGGGGATATGATTTTATAGACTGTCAGGTACCAACACAACATCTTAAATCATTAGGAGCAAAAGAAGTTTCAAGAGATTATTATCTTGAACGTTTATATAAAGTAAATATGGATATTGTAAAAAATGAATGGGAGATAGAAAAGAAACTGATCAACTAGGCAGCGACCTACATTTCCACACCTGAAAGGTGCAGTATTATCAGCGATGAGAGGCTTAGCTTCTGGGTTCGGAATGGAGCCAGGCGTTTCCCTCTCTCTATAGCCACCTAGACAAGATCAGATATAAAAGAATAGAAATTCTCTTATATCTAATCTTGGAAAGATTAGTTGAGTGAGTTTAATGATTGCTCATTAAGTTAAAATTGGTAAAGTCAACATAAGCCGGCACTAAAGTACCGGTTCCAAATAACTACTCTAATAGTTTCATATCTATTTAGTATCTATAC
>Ga0256840_1001394_pt1 | contig 22814 bp, 17 predicted proteins | sample 355202metaG_FD_185969 | JGI IMG/M metagenome (GOLD analysis project Ga0256840, IMG submission 185969) | Hydrothermal vent microbial communities from Mid Atlantic Ridge, Atlantic Ocean - 355-202 | ecosystem: Environmental > Aquatic > Marine > Hydrothermal vents | place: Atlantic Ocean: Mid...
TCAGCAACTTCTTAGGTAGCAATAAAGGAAACACGGGTGGCTGGACAATGCCATGGAATAACAGTAATGGAAATAACAGTTTCACGATACCTTGGAATAGTTTTGGTAGCAACAACGGTAATGGTTTCACAATGCCGTGGAATAACTTTGGTAACAACGGCAGCAATGGCTTCCAAATGCCTTGGGTAAACAACAACACAAACTACGCATCTTATGGTTACCAGTATGTGCCAGTTCAACAGCAACCTGTGCAAACTAGTCAGCCAAAAGTTGAAGTTAAGAACTAATAAATAACAACAGACAAAAAAATAGCCGCTTAAAAAGCTGCTATTTTTTTGTCTGTTAAGAATATCCACATCATTTTGTCGAGTGGCAATATCCACGCATACACCGTCATACCAGAGAATGCTGGTATCCACCTAAAGCAATGAGAATAATTTCAACAAATTAACTAAAGTTTCAAACATAGATTCTGACATCCGCCAGAATGACGGGGTGAGTCACCAAATCAGGGGAATATCCGTGAATGATGGGGTGCTTTTCAAGTGACGGCTTGTACTGTTTTTTTAAAAGTAGACTAAGAAGTAACTGCTTCTTCTTTTTTCTCTTTTTTCTTAATCTTAGATTTAAATAAGTTTTCTAGTTTGCCAAGTAAAGAGTTTTTCTTTTGTGAGGCAATAATTTCATCATATACGACTTGGTTCGGGGTTTTATTAATGTCACGCTTAAAGGTTTTATTATAAAGCGTAAAATCAATAGTTGTTAATTCACCAATTTTCATTCGAAATAATCCCTCTACGAGTGGTAGCTCACGTTTAGTTGAAGCGGTAACGCCTTGCGGGATTTGATTTTCGTCCAGAAAAGTATCTGCAAAAATATCACGGGAAACATCATTTTCATCGGTGATACTGAAAACTACAGTGCCAGCAGAGTCAGAAACCTGTTTATCAACACGGTTATTTAATAGAAATGTTTTCAACATAATATAAAGCCTAGAGTTTTTATTATTAGCCCGATTATAAATGAATATAAGCAAAGAGAGAAAACTTACCGATAAGCGGGATTGTAAGATTCATTCATTTATAGCCCACATCCGTCAATGGGCAACAAAGTATCTTCGCAACGTCATCTGGCGGATGCCAGACCCATGATAGAAGCCTTAGTGCAATATTTGAGATAGATACCAGCATTCGCTGGCATGACACTATGAGTCTGGAATGATAGCCGCGGGCAGGGTGATGAAGGTGAGTGACGAGTGGAGACTGGAGCGGAGATATAATACTAATTGGCAATCAGTCCCTTACTCTTAAGTTGTTTAAGTATCTTCGTTACTTCATCCTCAAGAGAAAGCTCTCCTGTATTAATAACCATATCAGGCTTAATAGGTTCTTCATAAGGTGCAGAGATGCCCGTAAAATTATCAATCTCGCCACTTCGTGCGCGCGCATACAAACCTTTGGGGTCGCGTTCTTCACAAACAGCTAAATCACAGTCACAGTAAACTTCATAAAAATCACCATGAGGTAAACGGCTTCTAACATTCTCTCGGTCTTGACGATAAGGTGATACAAAAGCCGCTAAGACAATAGTCCCAGCTTCAACAAATAGCTTAGCAACCTCAGCAACTCGGCGCATATTCTCATTGCGGTCTGCCTCGGTAAAACCTAAGTCAGAGCACAAGCCATGCCTAATATTATCGCCATCTAAAACAGTCACTTTATGATCAAGTGCAAACAGCTTAGCTTCAACCGCACTAGCAAGCGTAGACTTACCCGAGCCAGATAAACCAGTAAACCAAAGTACAAAACTTTTATGCCCATTTTTTTCTTGGCGAAGTTGTGGCGTTACGCTGCTAGTGTGCCAATACACATCATTAGTCATGAATATCTCCTTATGCAAGCCTGATGTTATCGGATGATGGTTACTAGAATCAAACAACAAGGTGAAATAATGAAAAATAAAGAAGCAAAGCACCGTAATTTGAAAATAACACCGCGAATTTCGCGTATTTATTAATAAAAAATACTTAAGATAATGAGATTTGTCTTATTATTCTTTGCCCCCCCCCGTTTTTCGATGTTTTGTATGCACAGCAGAGTCTCTAAATGAGTGTTTCACATACAAAACATCGAAAAACAAGGGGGGGTGGCAGAGCCAAGTTGTTATAAAAGAGGAAATTTCCTATATTAGAGTCGAGAAGTAAGGGGGCGGAGATGTGGCATTAATATGACAGTATTATAACGAGGAACTTTAAAGGGATGAATAGTTCACATTCACTAAAAAAATTGTATAAGGTTGCTTTACCACATTTAGGTACAACCAAATATTAAGAGACCTCATATAACTCGTGAACGGATAAAAAAGGCTATAAGTTTTCCCTCTTTCATCCAAAAGAACGTGTAATAGCTCGCTATTGCACATTAATTTGAATAAAATATGAAAAATCATATATCTTTTTTCTCTCGTCAAGAGTTATGCTGAGATCTGATTAAGAAATAATAATCAGCCAATTACTGGCAACCTGAAGGATGCAATATTGTTGAACAATCTTTTTAAGTCAAAACCTCTTATCTCAATAATCGTAATCGCCTACAATATGGAGCGCGAGTTACCGCGTACACTGTATTCACTAACAAAAGAATATCAGCAAAATATTGATGATCTTAGCTACGAGGTTATCGTAGTTGATAATGGTTCTGATGTACCAATTAACACAGTAGTAGATATTAAATCATTTGGTAGTAACTTCCATTGTCACTATATTGAGAATGCATCAGCGTCACCAGCAGAAGCTTTAAACAGAGGTGCAAAACTAGCAAAAGGAAAAATACTATGCTTTATGATAGATGGGGCGCGAATATTATCCCCAGGTGTGCTGCATTCAGCATGGGTTGTTTTTTCATCATCGGCATACAAAGATCCAACCGTTTCAGTAACAGGTTTTCATTTAGGACCAGACCTTCAAAATAAATCTTCAGAAAAAGGATATAACCAAAGTGTGGAAGATAAGCTATTAAAAGATATAGATTGGAGAACAAATGGCTACAAACTATTTGAGATTTCTGTCTTTGCAGGCTCGTGTCGCAATGGTTGGTTTGGTACGGCGGCTGAGAGCAATGCACTATTTCTATCACGAGAGAGTTATAATAAAATAGGTAAGTTTGACGAGCAATTTGACTTGCCAGGTGGTGGTTTCATAAATCTAGACTTTTATTACCGTGCCGTAATGCGAAAAAACGCAGAACACATCGTGTTATTAGGGGAAGGTACATTCCATCAAGTTCACGGTGGTGTAGCAACCAATTGCAAAAAAGAAGAACAGGCTCAAAAAATCAAAGAATGGCGTGCACAGTATGTGAGTTTAAGAGGCGCAGATTTTAAAATGCCCAGCAAGCAAGCGTATTACCTAGGATTGGTCGATAAATCAGCAAATAGTGCGCTCAAAAAATCTGCAAATTCTGTTGTATAAATGAGACACGGAAAATTGATATATTAAGCAAGGGTTCAGGAAGCCGCTATAAGTCGTTGTTAACAAAAACTTTGCCGAAAAAATATATTTGTATTTTTACAACTAAAAGCTTCACTTTGTCAGAAAAACGTTTGCAACAGAATAATACATGTATTATAGTTCGTTCATAGCGTGAACCATTCATCGGTTAAAATGATTGGTTGGGCAGTTTTAAAGATTGCTCCTTGGGGAACTGGGTTGCTTAATTTGAAATATTCGATACCTGAAGGTTTATCTTTAAGTATCGTTGCTATTAAAAACAATTTACATAAACTTACTAACTAAATAATGGAGAGTTCATCATTATGAAACTTTTAAAAAAGGCTAAGCTTTCTTTAGCTCTTACGGCGGCAATTGGAGCAGTGGCTCTTTCGGGGCAAGCTACAGCTGTAAACTTGTCTACAGATGGTATTGGCGATGTTGCAATTGCACCTTACTATTCTGTTAACGACGGCTGGCTAACGCTAATAAACTTAACAAATACTTCTAATAAGCCGCTCGTGGTCAAGGTGCGTGTTCACGAAGGTAAGAATAGCCGTGATGTGTATGACTTTGATGTTGCCCTTTCAGGTCGCGATGTTTACTCGGCGGTACTAAAGCGTAATGCTGCAGGTGCTCCGGTTATCTCATCAACAGATACAGATACTTGTACTATTCCTCAGAATATCGCTAATGCGCCTTTAAGTGCTTTAGGTTACTCTGGTAATGATGATAATGGCAATAATAATGATGATGCGTTGCAAACTGCTGGGTCAGTAGCTCATACTGTTCGTTTAGGTGAAGGCTACATTGAGTTCATCGTTATGGGTTACACGAATGTGGATGGTGCCGATGTTGATGCTGCATTCGCTTTTAATAATAGCCCAGGTAGTGCATCAGCTACAGTTGGTTATAATATTGAAAATCATAACTGTGCAGAGGTTGAGTCAGCGTTTACTACAGCTAGAATGACAACTGCTTCTGTAGCAAATGGTCCAAGCACACAATCACAATTTGGTGAGCCACTTAATGCACTGAAGTTTAACTTCCGTCTATTAAACCCAAGTCGTGGTATTGAAGTTGGTAACGCTGCTACAACATGGGCGAACTTCTTTAATAGTGCTACTAACGCGGGCGGGCTGATATCAGCTGATCCTGCTAATTTAATTGGTACTTTGCAGGGTACTCCTCTTGGTAATGATGCTTGTACTATTGGTCGTGGTAATGAAAGAAATGGTGCGGTAGATTGGGATCCTAGTGATGACTTTACTGCTGCAACTGTTCTTAGTTGTGATAACTTAATGACATCTCAAGAGCCTTATGATTTCCTTGAGCCATCATTGAATGATGCATATCCAGCAGTTCCAAATGTATGGGATGATGCAACAAATGCTCCTGCTGCATTCTCGGGCGCTCTCGTCGGCGTAACTGATGCTACGCGTCTTTCACCAATTGCAACATCAGAGCCTGCGGCTACAGGTGGTCGTGGTGTTGATGCAATCAGTGCTACTATTCAACGTACAGCAGTTATTAATGAGTGGTCATTGAATTCTGCGCTTGGATCTAAGACGGATTGGGTTATCACAATGCCAACTAAAAGCTTCTACGTAGATGCTGGTCCAGCTCGACAGTTTGCACGTGTTAAAGGTGATCGTGACGAAGCTTATGTAACGGGTGATTTAAACTACGTTCCTGCTGCACAGACACCTGGGCAAGTTGGTTATGTAGCTCCAATAGCGTACCCTCCATTTGCAAACGTATTTGGTGTTAACGGTTCATGTAATCAGGTTTCATTCGATGCATTTGACCGTGCTGAAAACCAAGAAGTGGGTACTTCTGGTGTAATCGCTTCACCTGCTCCTGCAAGTGCAACGACTGATCTATGTTGGGAAGCTAACGTACTAACTTTCAATGGTGCGCCATCTCTATTAGGTTCTAACAATGTGACAGATGTTCCGCTAACTAAGTTAGTTGGTAATGGTGCACAAGCAGGTTGGTTACGTCTTGACTTAACTACAGAGTCATCAGCTCAGGCAGCAACAGCTGCTGATGCTAATGGTCTCGTTGGTGGTCTTTTGGGGTCAGATGGCTTGCCAGTAATCGGCATGATGGTTAAGCAGCGTACTTTTGGTGATGTCACTAAGAACTACGGTAGCTCACTAGATCACGGTTACGAAAGAAATTAATAAGCTTTAACTAGTTTACTTTTCTTTAGAGTAAAAAGTAGTACCTAAGGCGCTGATATGTATATCAGCGCCTTTTTTTTTAAAAGGATTTATAAATGAAAATGAAGCACATTGTATTAATACTAGTATTTTTACTAATGTCTGTGAGTAACGCAGACATTAGTAAAGAAGTGTTAGGGGGTAAACAAGATGGATTAATGTTTGATGTTGATAAAAACTTGCATAATTATTTTACTGACCCTAAAAACCAGAATCTAAAAAGAGATCTATTAAAAAAGAAAAATTTACTACGTGAATTTATATTAGATTTCTATTCTGATTTAGGTATAGCAAATGATGCGATAAAACAAGGTTATGGGAACTCAAAAGAATTCAAGCAAAAAGTAGATTTTTTTAAAAAGAAATTATTAATAGAAGAAATTATGAAAGGGGAAGAAAAGAAAATTAAATACCCTGATTTTGAAGAATTTGCAAGAGAGCAATACTCTGCACAAATAGAGAAGTATACAATCCTGGAAAAAAGGAAAGTGGCTCATATATTAATTGAGAGAGAAAAAACAGAAGGGAATAATAAATGCAAAAGTGCTGCCGATCTAGACTCGCCGGATAAAATATCAGTAAACGAACTACTGAAAAAGATTAAAGCAGGTGAAGATTTTGCGGAATTAGCTAAAAAGTATTCAACGGACAAAGCGTCAGCAAAAAACGGTGGTGTATTACCAAAGTATGTTGATGGGTCAGGTACCTATATCGCAAGTTTTGAAAGTGCAAGTTATCGAATTCCCAAAATAGGGGATATAAGTAGAACAGTTAAAACAAAATTTGGTATCCATATTATAAAGTTGCTGGAAATTATTCCAAGTGAGAAAATCTCTTTTGAGAAAGTTAAAGGTTTAATAATAAATCAACTAAAGGAAGAGTTCAAAGCGACAGAACTTGGTAAGATACGCTCAAGAAACTATCCAGATTTAGATAAATTAAATTTTGATCATATTAGGGAAGTAATTGAGAAATCTGAGCCTAAAGAATAAATATCAGATCGTTATAAAATTATAGTTTACTATATGAAGGGTTTTTAGATGAAAAATATCGTTGTAATAATATTGTTAATTGTCGTAGGCGCGTTGGGTGTAATGCTTTACGATAAAAAAAATAATTTAGAGATGGGGGTATCTACAGGCGCTAAAACAGCTGTAGAAAACAGCGAGTCAGTTGAGCCAGCTAAAGTATTAACAGAAGTTGAAAAGCTAACCAAGAGAGTCGAAGGTCGCTGGGCTGCTTTTCTAAAAGAAGATTTTGATAAGGTCTATGAGTACGCAACGCCAGCATACAGAAAAAGTTTTGGTAAAACGCACTTTTTTAATCAGTATGGTGGGCAAATACTTAGAACCGGAACAAAAATTGCAATACTGGAAATAGATAAAGATAACCCCGATGAAGCAAAGGTTGCAGTTGAAATTTTCTTTAGAACGGATGGATATAATGGAAGTACCTTTTCGAATGATACATGGAAAAAGGTAAATGGCGAATGGTGGATGATTGAAACTAAGTAAGTTTAAGTTAGGGTCCTATAGAGGTTTTCTATGCTAGATTTTTTATGTGTTGGTGCTCAAAAAGCAGGTACTAGTTGGTTGCATTTTCAATTAAAATCTATTCCCTTTGTATGTTTTCCTCATGGAAAGGAAGTGCATTATTGGGATTGGGTCGAACGAGGTAAGCGTCCTAAAGACCCTGGTTGGTATTCAGAAAAGTTTAACGAAAACAGTGATTTATTATGTGGGGATATGACACCATGTTACGCATTGTTATCGTCGGATTCGATTAAAGAAATACATCAATTGTACCCAAAAGTTAAAATTATATATATTATACGTAATCCTATCGATAGAGCATGGTCAGGCTTAAAAATGGGAGTGTCAATCATGAGAATGGAGCCTCATGAGGTGTCTCGGCAAGGTATGCATGATGTTTTACATTCTGCTTCATCAATTGAGCGTGGAAATCACTTAAAAGTGATTAAAAAATGGGTTTCTGTTTTTGGTAAAGATCAAGTCTTAGTAAAAAACTACGAAGAAATAGTCTCTGATAAAGTCGGTTTCTTGACTGATGTCTATAATTTTTTAGATATAGACTTAAAGCATTTAGATTCTATAGATAAGGGTTTGCTAAATAGGCAAGTTAACAAAGGTATGGATATGCCTATGCCAGACGATATTAGGCAAGAGTTATGTGGCTTATATGAGAATATGATCCGTGATTTAGAGGTCTATCTGAAAAAAGACTTTGAACATTGGTGCAAGAAATAGGTAGTAAAGATGCAAAATGAAATTAAAGATACGCAGGTGTTAATGATTGTAGGAATGCATCGAAGTGGAACTAGCTGTCTAACGGGTAGCTTACAACAGGATAATTTATATCTTGGAGAGGTTCATGAAAAAAACCCACATAACTTAAAAGGCAATAGAGAAAATCAAAGTATTGTGGATCTAAATGATGCAGTCTTACGAGCCAATGATTCATCGTGGGATAATCCGCCAACAGGGCCAATTGTTTGGGATGATAATCAAAGAAAGATACGCGAAGCGCTTATTGCAACGATAAGTGTTGCTGCGTCTCATCATCAGAGTAAATACTGGGGTTTTAAAGACCCACGTTCTCTGTTAACGCTAGCTTTTTGGCAAGAAGGCATTGAAGATTTAAATTTTGTTGGGACTTTTAGGCACCCACTCAGTGTGGCAAAGTCACTAATGAGACGCAGTCAGATGCCTGTTGAAGAAGCTGTGATGTTATGGAGAAAATATAATATTGCTTTATTAGAGCTTTGGAAAAAAGAAAAATTTCCTATGCTTTGTTTTGATGTTTCCAATGAAAAATATATTGATGATTTGACAATAGTGTATGAAACTCTTGGGTTTGACTTGACTGATTCTAGCTCATCTTTTTTCAGTGCCGATCTTAGAATAAACAATCAACATATGGTAGATTTTGAACTCCCGCTGGAAGTGATTGCTTTATATGATGAATTGATTGAAGCTTATAACTCACAATTTAATTGATGAAGTTAGTAAATGAAAATAGTTTCATAATAATATGACTAATCTAATTATTGTAATGCCTGATGAGTTAAGACAACAGTCTGTTGGGGTTACTAAGTCTGATCCAGTTATAACGCCTAATTTAGATAAGTTTGCAGCAGAAAGCCTAAGCTTGTCGAATGCTCTTTCAAATTGCCCTATTTGTAGCCCTGCTCGGGCGATGCTCTTTTCAGGAAAGTACCCAATATCAAATGGTGTTATTGATAACTGTTATTCAAGAGTGGCTGAATATAATATTGAGTTAAAAGAATCTGAAAGGTGTTTTTCTGATGTATTGCATGATGCTGGTTATAGCCAAGGTTATATCGGTAAATATCATTTAGATCTGCCAAAGGAGGAAGATGCGCAGTATACGGAGGGTTGGAGAGGGGATCCGAAAAAAGGCGGTACTTTATGGGATGCCTACACACCACCAGGGGCACGCCGGCATGGGTTTGATTTTTGGTATAGCTACGGCTGTTGTGATAATCACCTGTCTCCACATTATTGGAAGAATAATGCAAAAGTTGATGAAAGGCTTGATATAGAAGGCTGGTCTGTTGAGCATGAAACGGATGTGGCTATAGCCTATGTTAAAAATGAAAATAATGAGTATCGTGATAAAGATAAGCCATTTTTCTTAATGGTTTCACATAATCCACCGCATATGCCCTTTCATGAGGTTCCGGAAAAATATAAATTATTATATAAAGATAAAAAGCCAAGTGATCTATTGAATAGACCTGATGCGGACTCCACAAAACGGGCAGTATCAAGTGTTGCAGATTATTTTTCAGCAATTTCTGGTGTTGATGATAATTTCGGAAGGCTTTTAAAGGTTTTAAAAGAAGAGGAGCTTGAAGAAGATACGATTGTGTTGTTTATGTCAGATCACGGTGAGTTAATGGGTAGCCATGATAGGATGGGGAAAAATGCTTGGCAAGACGAAGCGTTGTTAATTCCATTTATTCTACGATGGAAGGGTAAAATTGTCCCGCGAACTGATAATTTTTTCTTTAATATGCCTGATTTGATGCCAACACTTCTAAACTTATTGGGTTTGGGTGATCAAACTCCAAAAGCAGTTGAGGGTATTGATCGCTCAAATTTATTTTTTGGGAAGGATGTGAAACGACCTTATTCTGGGTACTACCTTACAGCACAACCTTTATTCCCTGAGGAACGCAGGGGAATAAAAACACTTGAACATACGTTTGTAATGATTCGAACTAGAGAGTCAGGGGATATTTCATATATCCTTCATGATAATATTAGTGATTTTTATCAGTTGAAAAATATTGTAGATAGTGAACCAGAGCTGATTAGGAAGTACAAAAGAGAGCTAATTAAGTGGTTGTATAGAACGAATGATCCTTGGTTGAAGAATAAGGATCTATCAATAGCTTTAGACCTAAGTTTGTGGAACAGAGTATTAATGTCGTTAAAAAGGACTATAAGAAGTATTTAATCTGAGATGAGATATGAATAATAGAGCTGTTTCCCCTATTCAAAAACCTATTTTAATTATGAGTGTATATGCACCCTCTGTATATAATTCCCACTGGTATAAGTTGCAAAAGCATTTTATTAAGCGAAATACCCTTGTGCCTTATGTATTTAAAATCATCGTAAATGAAATTGACACAGATTTGTTTGAAGATGGTGAGGTTGTACAGGTAAATACCGATAACATTGGTCATCCTGCTGGTATACAACAAATATTTTCATATATGAAAGCACATCAAGATATTTATAGTGAGTTTTTATTGCTTGATAGTGATTGCTTTCCTATAGGTGTAGGCTGGCACGAGGTATTGAATAAGCAGATGAAACGATTTAAGAAAACGATCGCGGCTCCAATTCGTTATGAAAATTTAGATAAGTTTCCTCATCCTTGTGTTGTTTATCTGACCAATGAGGGGTTAAATAATTCTAAACTAAATTTTGATTATGCAAAGCTGGAAAACCTTTTAGGTGATGTAATAAATGAAGTTGGAGGTTTAATGCCTGCTATGAGTGATCAAATTTTACCGATGTTGAGAACTAATCGTGTTAATTTACACCCTGTTGCCGCTGGTATCTATCATCATTTGTTTTATCATCATGGTGCTGGTAGCCGAGGCTTTGAATTTAGATTGTTAAAAATGTATGAGTATTACAATCATTGGATAGATAGTGATAGCCAGCCAGATTACGGTGAACAATTGATGTCTGCGCTTGTGAATGACCCTGATGGTTTTGTTGATAAACTGATGTATGCATATTAAAGTTATTAAGATTATTAGGGTTATCAAGAATGTCTGATTTATGGGGAGACTATGTTAGCTGTTTAGAGGGATTTACCGAAGGTAATACATCAACTCAAGATTTAAACTATGGTGTTAATGTCTCTCTAAAGCATAAATACATCTTTGTTGAGACGGCAAAAGTTGCTTGCTCAACGATAAAGTTAACTTTGCAGCGTTTGGAGTTGGAAGACCCAAACTTTGAGCGCAAAGACTTTGAGGACTTACATATAAGAGAATATTCCCCTCTAATAAAGTTGCAGCAGTTAGCAAACTTTGAGAGTTATTTTAAGCGGGATGATTTTTACGTATTCTGTTTTGTGAGAAATCCATATACGCGATTGCTTTCTTGCTATTTGGATAAAATTTGTAATCCTACTCATTTCAAAAAAGTAGTTTTAAAAAATATGGGATTGGATGACAGTGATATTAATCATCCTGTTTCATTTGAAGAGTTCATAGAGGTTGTGGAAAGGCAAAAACCTATAGAGATGGATAATCATTGGCGACCACAGGCGCATCTTATTTGTTTAAATACCATTGAGTACAATAAAATTGGACGCTTGGAGACTTTTTCAGATGATTTTTCTTTAATAGGTAAACAGCTATCTCCTGATTTTAGTAAATTTTATGCTCCTGAAGTTAGGCATCAGACAGATGCTAATAGTTTGCTAAGACAGTATTATAATGAAGATTTGTATGCACGTGTATACGATATTTATAAGGTCGATTTTTTAAGCTTTTCGTATGATCGTGATTATAATTAAGTTTAACAGAATGCCGTGGTTTAAAAGAGGGAGAGCGCTCGTGAAACATCACAATATAGCAAAAAATCTACAGAATGCAGTTAAAGCCATAGCCCCAATCTTTAAGCTACCTTTTACGATTGTATTGTCTCAATGTGCGGCAAAATCAAGATGTAGCTATGTGGGATTTACTTGCAGAAAGCTCCCAAATCATTTTTTGCTTAAATATAGCAATTTTTGTTGAATATAATGTCATCTCCAAAAATATCAGTCATTATCCCAATTTATGGCACAGAGAAATATCTGGATAAGTGTTTGCTCTCGGTTAGGGGGCAGACTTTTAAAGATATTGAAATTATCTGTGTAGATGATTGCTCTCCAGATAATAGCTATAAGATAGTAGAGGAGCATTGTAAGCAAGACAAAAGGGTCGTGCTAATACGCCATGAGAAAAATTTGGGTTTAGGTGGTGCTAGAAATACAGGAATACGTGCAGCAAAGGCTGATTATTTGGCGAGTGTGGATAGCGATGATTATATGTCCAAAGATATGCTGGAGATCTTGTGGAAGGCTACTGACAATGGATGGTTTGATATTATTTGCTGTGGTTTTAACCGTGTAGATGGGAATGGTAATATTCTTTCAAAGTATTCATACCCTGAGAAACAAATATTTAATGATAATAATAGCGTCGATATCTTTTCGACGCTAAATCCAGCGTTTTGGAATAAACTCTGGCGTAAGTCATTATTTGTAGAAAATGATATTTATTTCCCTGAACATGATTATTATGAAGATATGTCAACAACACCTAGATTGTTGGCAAAAGCACGATATGCAAAGGTTATTAAAGATGCCTTATACTTTTATCTTGTGAGAGATCAGTCAATTATAAATAGTGTAACTGATAAGCATATAATTGATTATTTGAAAGGCTTTGAAATTCTTTCGAAGTTTTTAAAGGAGAATAACTTATCGCAACATTATGTAGATAAGTTCCATCTCTTTATTCGCGGGAATTTTAATTATTTCACAAAGTCCATTATAGATTCTCAGTTGTCTCTGGATAAGAAAAATCAATATTTACGTTTTTTGATTCTTTTTCGAATTACATTTGTAGAAAATTTTAATAAATTTCGTTATTTGGGTGTCAGCGACTTGCTTGCTCGTTTAAATGAAAAAGAGTTACATGGAGTTTATTATGATAAGTATCAGAATGTTTTAGAGGAGCTAAATAAAAAAGAAGGTCTTATTGCAAAGCACTTATCTGAGATAGAAGAAAAAGTCAGAGTGATTAAAGATAAAGAAGAATTGATTAAGAATAAAGAATATGAAATTAGTCAATTATTTGTGTGCAACAATACTGTCAAAAGTGAGTTGAAAATTTCTAACAGAGAAATGTCTGTTGTTAAAAAACACCTGTTATTATTGGAGAGCGAGATAGCCCAAAAAGTATCATTGGCTCAAATGTTTGCGGTATTATTGTTTGCTGTCTTGACTTATTTCTTTATGAGTAAAAAGCAAAGATTGAAACTCATTAATAAACCTAAAATATTTTTTAGGGATTCTAGAAATAGCTTTGCAAGAAGTTATGCATCTTGGTTTAAATTAATATGAAGCCCTAATCTATCTATGAACTAGCTCTATGCTTTCGTGGTGATTCTGGTATTACCAGCATGGCGGTTTTGAGGCTGGAAATATTTTTGAGATGATTAATAATCAGAATGGGAAATAGTAAAGATCTTATTTTGATAAAAAAATGAGAAATAGGTAAATTAAGTATGCTTAATAGAGACCACCCCCCCCTTTATTCGACGTTTTGTATGTATCTAACAGCTGTTTGTGAGGTTTGTTTGTGAACAGGAAGCTAAGAAAGTTAATAAAAACCCCGCGCTTATATTTTAAAGATTTAATAAAGAAGCGTTTAGCTAAAGGGGTAATATCTACCAAGCATTTACCTTGGGTTGAGAAGCTTTCTGGGAGTCACAAGTTCTCGGTTGTATGTGCTGTTTATGGTGTGGAATCATATATTGAGCAGTTCATAGCTTCTATAGAAAATCAGACCTTAGATTTTGTGGGGCATATTGAGCTGATTATGGTAGATGATGGTTCACTTGATTCGTCTGCAAGTATTATAAAGAAATGGGTGGATAAGTACCCTAATAATATTAAATACGTGAGTAAAGAGAATGGAGGGCAAGCTTCTGCTAGAAATTTGGGGTTAACTCATGTTTCAAATGAATGGGTTACTTTTATTGATCCTGATGATTTTGTTGATAGTAATTACTTTGCAGAAGTGGATAAATTTCTGACGAAGGAAAAGGATGTAGATTTAGTTTCATGTAATCTAATTTTTTATATGGAAGGTAAGGATCAATTTATAGATTCACATCCTATGATGTTTCGCTTTAGAAATGAGGAAACGCTCCTTAATATTAAGAATATGAAAAACCATATTCAACTTAATGTTAGTTCTGCTTTTTTTAGATTGAACATAATAGTTGATCAATCGTTGAAAATGAGTACAAGAATAAAGCCAGCATTTGAAGATGCACATTTTGTAAATAAGTATTTGTTGCAATTGGAGGAGCATCGAAATGTAGGCTTTATTAAGAATGCTAAATATTATTATAGAAAAAGGGCCGATAACTCATCAACACTCGATAGTGCATGGAAAAACCCTCTGCAATTCTCTGATAAGTTGGAGTTAGGTAGTTTAGATTTGTTGAAGTACTCATTAAAGATAAAAGGTCACGTACCTGTATATATTCAGCGTGCTGTGCTGTATGACTTTATTTGGTATGTCCGATATATTGTTAATCACAAGGAGCATTTATCATATTTAGCAAAAGAACAGCAACAAAACTTTTTACAGCTATCAAAGGAAATTTTCTCGTTTATAGATGAGGATACTATAAATCGTTTTAACATTGCTGGATGTTGGTTCTTCCAGAAAGTTGGAATGTTGGGTTTGTTTAAAGGTATGAGTCCTTCCTTTCAGATTATATACGTTGAAGATTATGATCCTGTCAAAAAATTGGTGCTGTTAAAATATTATTATCATGGCGCAACTCCGTTAGAGCTGGTTTCATTAGGTGGTGAGGAAATAACGCCTGTGTTTGCTAAGTCTCGTGTTTATGATTTTTTAACGGAAGTTTTTGTTAATGAGAGAAGAATCTGGATACCTTTGAAAAAGAGGGGAGAATTACTAGAGATAAGTATTGGTAATATGGATACACGTTTATATTTTGAGGGTACACATCATAAAAGTGGCGTGATGGCTGAGCAGATAATAGATCGTGCCGCCAAAAATATACTTAATGATAAGGCTTTTCCCTCCGCTGTTAAACTATTGAGGAAACAGGCGAAGATGCCTATTAACTCTGATAGATATAATAAAGCGTGGCTGTTGATGGATCGTGATACTCAGGCAGATGATAATGCGGAGCATTTATATCATTTTATTGTAAAAAATCATCCGGATATTAATGCATTTTTTGTGCTTAGTAAGGCCTCTCATGATTGGCAGCGTTTGGAAAAATCTGGTTTTAGATTGATTGATTTTGGTTCTCTTGAGTATAAGAAAGCTTTATTAAATGCTGATCATGTTATTTCTAGCCATGCTGACCATTATGTTGTTTCTCTTTTGGAAAAGAAGTGGTATTCAGATTTATTAACTTTTAAGTTCACCTTTTTGCAACATGGGGTAATACATAATGATCTGTCAAATTGGCTGAACAATAGGTCAATAGATGTTTTTGTGACGACAACTGTTCAAGAATTTGATTCGATAGCAGGTGATTTAAATCGGTATAAGTTTTCTACGAAAGAGGTCGCGTTAACAGGATTGCCACGACATGACACTTTGTTGAAACTAAATAGTGAAATTAAAACCGAAAAGTTGATTGTAATTATGCCTACTTGGAGACTGGGTATAGTAGGTGAGACGGTAGGGCGGGGAAGTAGCAGGGATATTAATGATGATTTTTTCACATCGGATTACGCACTAACGTGGAAGTCATTTTTACATTCGACAGAATTAAAAGAGCAGGCTCAATCTAGTGGTTTTAGAATTGAATTTTTTCCTCATTCAAATGTTCAACCTTATTTGGATTGGTTTGAAACACCTGACTACATAAAGGTGATTTCTCATGAAAGTGTCCGTTCTATGCAGGATTTGTTTTGCCGCGCCTCTTTAATGATTACTGATTATTCATCGGTGGCATTTGATATGGCTTATTTAGATAAGTCGATTCTCTATTATCAATTCGATTATGATGATGTCTTTGGTGGGGGACATTCAACAAGCGAAGGTTATTTTAATTTTGAAAGAGATGCATTCGGATCTATTTGTAGAACAGAGAATGAGATGTTGTTCGAACTGGCTAGTATTCTTGCTAGAGATGGAGCGTTAGATAAAATTTATAGTGACCGTGTAAATACCACTTTTATAAGAAGGGATGGTCAGTCTTGTCAGCGAGTTTATGAGGCTATTAAAAAATTAGAGATTTATGATGAGGTTAATCAAAAAGAACAGATAGCACTTGAGTATGCTCAAAAAGCAACGGATGAGAAATCATGGGAATTAGCATCGCGTAGATGGGAATCTATATACAGCCAGCTTGAGACTAATACCAGTGAGTTATTTGAGGTAGGTTTAAATTTAGCCCGCACAAGTAGGCATGAGGGTAAAAGTGATTCAGCAAAGCGTTGGCTGGAATGTTTGGAAAATAAGTATTCTAAAAACCTAGATGATAAGCATATTTTAGCGATACAGCTAGAATGGGCTAAATTATTGATGAATGATCATGAATGGCAGGCTGCGCTTGTCAAATTAGAGAGTATAGCCCCTGATTTGCAGGGGGAAGATAGGTTTCATGCGGTTATTTATCAGTTAGAGTGCTTGGCTAATCTGAATAGAAAAATTGATTTGGATAGTGGGATACATACGCTTAATAATTATGAATTATCGGGGTATGAGGTTTGTTTGGTAAATGGCTGGGGCTTGGCAGGAAAAGAGCGTTGGAGCGGTGCACTTAAAGAATGGACTAAAGGGCTGGATACATGGGCTGAAAATTTATTCTTGCTTAGAGCAGTGCTATTGGCAAACATTGTCTTGGAAAGACCATCAGAAGTTTTTGAGACTTTAACGGTGATTAAGAAAATAAAAAGTATTAGCAAGCCCGTTTTGCTCGATCCTAGCACTATGTTTTCACAAGTTTTACATATTGGTTTAGTTGAAGAGTGGGGTGTTACATTTGAGGAAATGTCAGCAATTGATATGGCTCTTTTCATTAAAGCTCATAGAGTTAATAGGAGACTACAAGAGGCTAGGGAGTTATTAAAAATAGCGCTCAGATATTACCCTGAACATGGAAAAATAATAATAGAAAATGCTGAAATGTATTCTCTTGAAGGCGACTTCGATAGCAGTTTAAAACAGTGGAAGCTTTTGTTAGGGGAGGGTAAAAGCTCTTCTTCTGATAATGATTACTTTTCATATAGGTTAGCAAGAGCTTATGCAAAAAAGGGTTTATTTGATAAGGCTTATGATGTGTTATCAGATGAATCAGGTTCGATTATTATTAAGCCAAAATCTACTCTTGAATGGGAACTTTTAGCAAGCCTAGCCGAACATTCTAATAATGAGATCACTCTTAAAGAGCTTTCTAATGCAGGTAGTATTTAATTAAATGCTTGAAGCACTACTATTTGAAATTATGAGATTGAAAAGTGAATAAGAGTATTCTTAATTTTCTTAATGAACCATTGAGTTATTCGCTTGAAAGCATTCAAACTAACCTTGATAGACTTCCGCTTAAGTTCACCCCGTGGCTAAAGAAAAAAAGTAATAATAAATTTTCTGTTGTTAGCGCAGTCTACGGTGTTGAAAAATACCTTGATGATTTCTTTGCCTCAATAATAAATCAAACGTTAACTTTTGAAGAGCATATCCAGCTCATTATGGTGGATGATGGTTCTCTTGATGGTTCTGCGAAGATTGTTGAAAAATGGGTAAAGAAATATCCTGATAATATTCAGTATATAAAAAAAGAAAATGGTGGGCAGGCTTCTGCACGAAATTTAGGGATGACCTATGTTAGCAATGAATGGGTAACATTTATTGATCCTGATGATTTTATCAATAAACGATATTTTGAAACGGTTGATAACTTATTAGCCTCGTCAAATAATCCTGCAATGATTTCGTGTAATTTTATATTTTATTATGAAGCATCAAATAGATTCCGTGATACTCATCCTCTTAAATATCGGTTTGAGAATGAAAACACTACTTTTACCATACCCGAACTATCTCAACATATACAACTCTCTGTTAATTCTGCATTCTTTCGAAGTAAAATAATTAATGATAACAAGCTTGTTATGGATAGCCGTATTAAGCCTAATTTTGAGGATGCTCATTTTGTGGGGTCATACTTATTGTTGTGTAATGGTAGGCAGGTCATTTTCACAAAGAAGGCAAAATACTTCTATCGTAAGAGACAAGATGATTCATCTACATTAGACGGTTCTTGGAAGAAGAAAGATCAATACTCTAATAAACTGCTTTATGGTGATTTGGCTTTATTAAAGCAGGCGGAAAAGAAAGGAAAAGTGATACCAGATTATATACAACGTATTGTTTTGTATGATTTGATTTGGTATTTCCGTAATTTGGTAAACCATAAGGAAAAGCTTTCATTTTTATCAAAAACAGAAAAAGGCTCTTTTGTTAGCCTCTTGAGAGATATTTTTAAGAGAATTGATAAGAAAATAATTGCTGAATTTGAATTAGTTTCTTGTGATGCTTACTTTAAGACGGGCTGGCTACATCTTTTCAAAGATAGTGCGCCTTCGCAGTATGATTTTAGAATTGATGGTTTTGATGATGCAAAGAATCAATTAAAACTCAGTTATTATTATAACACCACATCCCCGCTCGAATTAATCACGCAAGATAATAATAATGCTGTGAAAGTTGTCTACTCTAAAATTAGAGAGCATGACTTTATGGGGGAGAGCTTTGTCTTAGAAAAAATAATTTGGGTTCAGTTGGATAATAATTCTAGTTTTGTGTCTGCTTCTATAAAGGGGAGCAATTCAACGATTATTATGGGTAATCAAAAGTATAAAGATAAAATCAATATTACAGATATAAAACGATTTTTTAAAAGCTCTATTAAGCCTGAAAAAGAATATTCTTTTGGTTTGCGTTTTCTTCGAGTATTAGCAAGGATGTCTGCATTGTTACCTTTTTATCAAAATGCCTGGGTGTTTATGGATAGGGATGTACAGGCGGATGATAATGCAGAGCACTTGTACCGCCATATTAAGAAGAAAAAAACGGAGGTAAATGCTCGTTTTATTTTGCGTAAAACCTCTCATGATTGGGCGCGTTTAAAAGAAGAAGGTTTTCGATTGATTCCTTTTGGTTCAATCAGGCATATGATTCTAATGTTTAACGCAAAGCATTTAATCTCAAGCCATGCAGATAATTATGTGGTTAATTACCCACCGGTTAGTTGGTTTTCAGGAATAATAAATTATAAATATACCTTTTTGCAGCACGGTGTTACAAAAGACGATATATCTAATTGGCTAAATAATAAAGCGATTGATGTATTTGTGACGGCTTCTGAACGAGAATACAGGTCAATAGCGGGGGAGCAAAATAAGTATAAATATACCGACAAGGAAGTTTGCCTTACTGGCTTTGCAAGACATGACGAACTTTTAAGAAAATCAAAAATCTTATTAGGAGATAAAACGCATAAAAAGACTTTGTTAATCATGCCAACATGGCGAGAAAATTTAGTAGGTAAAACACATTGGATGAGTAATAACAGACGTATAAATGATGATTTTTATACATCTGAATATGCTACAAGTTGGAAGTCTCTCTTGCATTCTACTGTGCTACAAAAGTTGGTTAAAGATCATAACTTAGATGTTGTTTTCTTTCCTCATGCTAACATTTCTCCTTATATTGATTGGTTTGACCTTCCTAGTCATATTACTCAGGTAACACATCAATCAGGGCAGTCCATACAAGATTTATTTGTTTCTGCTTCTCTTATGCTTACGGATTATTCTTCAGTCGCTTTTGAAGTTTCATACTTGGAAAAACCCGTTATTTACTATCAATTTGATAGCGAGCAAGTGTTTGGTGGTGAGCATTTAACAGCAAAAGGATATTATGATTATACCGACGATGGTTTTGGGCCAGTTTGCGAAAATGAGCAAGACTTATTGTTGAGCCTTGAAAAAGTAATAGAAAATAATTGTGATTTGGAGAGCAAATACCTCGATAGAGTCAACAAGACATTTAAGTATAGAGATGGAAAATGTTGTGAGCGTATTTATGAATCGATTGTTGATTTAGATTACTAGGTTGATTCATTAAAATGAAGATGTATCTTAAGTTTAAAAAAAATATTATCCGTGTATTTTATAGTTGCGATGGCTTGCGAGGTTTTTTACTAAACAGTGAAGATTTTTTGAACTCGTCACGAATAAGTTTTTTTCGATCGTTTGGTAAGTATGTAGCAAGAAAGAATTACAAAAAATGTGTTTCAATTATCGATGCTGCCCAAGCTTCTATGGGTATAAAGATAGTATCCATTATTCTACCAGTATTAAATTCAGAAGAGACGATAGCGATAGCTATAAAAAGTATCCAAGCCCAAAGTTATAAGCACTGGGAGTTATTGATTGTTGATGATGGAAGTACGGATGCGACTCCTGAAATTATTCGTGACTTTGCTAAAGTTGATTCGCGTATAAAGCTTTATCAAAACTCAACAAATAAAGGTGTTGCCTATGCGCGTAATGTAGGCTTGTATTACGCACGAGGAGATTTCATAACATTTCATGATGCCGATGATACTTCACACCCAGAACGATTAGAGTATCAAGTTGCTGGATTGTTAACTACTTCAAACATTGAGCTTTTTATCTTTCAGTATGTTCGTGTTAACGAGCAGGGTGATATTTATATTATCAATGGCAAGAGAAAGTGGAATCGGGTTTCTGGAATGATGTTTAAGAAACAAACGATAGATAAAATTGGTTATTTTAAACCTCTAAAAATTTCAGAAGATTCTGAATATTATGAAAGAATTGTTGCTACATTCGGAAAGGCTTCACGTAAAATCATCTGCAAAACACTTTATTATGCTTTGTTTAGCCCTGACTCATTGTTATTTTCAAATGCGAATGTTGTGATCAATGATAATGCTGTTGATTACCAAATTCATGATAGTGAATATGCGGTATTAAAAGCTTACAGGCTAGAGCATAAGAAAATTAGTTCAGGGGAAATATCCCCTTATCAGGGTTTTTCAATTGATGAAAAAATAACTCAATGTATTTACCCGAATGAATAAACTTTTCTGCATAAACTTCACTCGGTGGAAACAAAGTTATATTAGAGGTTTTTTACGCTCTGCTTTGGTGGATGACAACGAGATTATTTTTGTTTCTTCTGCTAGTCAAGCTGTTAAACAGGGTTTTGATTCAACATCCCAGTTAGTAACTTGGGCAAGTAAAGATCAGAATGAAGTTGATCAGTTGGTTGAGCAATTTGGTGTTACTCCTTGGCAAGTTGAGGATGGTTTTATACGATCAGCAGGCTTGGGCACTGATTTAACCGCGCCAGCTTCTTTGGTGTTAGATAAGACGGGGATTTATTACGACCCTAGTCAGCCGAGTGATCTTGAAATATTGTTGCAAAATAAACAGTTTACTGAAGCTGAATTGGATCGTGCTGAAGCTCTAAAAAATGCTTTGTTAAAAAATGAGCTGAGTAAATATAATTTAGGGGGTAGCTTTAACAAAAGTACTTTAAATCTCTCTGAAAATCAGAAAATAGTGCTTATACCTGGGCAGGTTGAAGGTGATGCTTCAATTATTAAAGGTTGTCTTGATATTTCATCAAACAGTGATTTGGTTAAAGCAGTAAGGAGAAATAATCCTGATGCATTCATCATTTATAAACCTCACCCCGACGTGGTTAGTGGAAATCGCGAAGGTAAGGTTGATATAAACACAACGAACAATTTTACTGATTTAGTTTTAACTGATACGAGTATTACAGATTGTCTTGCGGTGGTGGATGAAGTCCATACAATGACATCGTTAGTCGGTTTTGAAGGGTTACTAAGGCAGTTGAAAGTAGTTTGTTATGGTATACCCTTTTATTCAAATTGGGGTTTAACGATTGATAGGCATTCACTAAAAAGGCGTACTCGAAAGCTGGAATTAAACCAGTTAGTCGCCGCTACCTTGATTGATTACCCGCTTTATATCAATTGGGAGACGCAAGCATTCACCACGCCTGAGGTTATTGTAGAACAGCTCAAAAAACAGATAGATAAACAAGGGGGGAAGCAAAGCAATCATGTTTTTTGGCTTGTGCGCCTCGCAAGAAAGACACTAAATTTTATCTTGGGCATGGTTAAAAAATAAAAGAAACGCTACACTCTCCCTATGGAAAACTTTGACTTAGATATTGCCCTGCAAGAAGCAGAGGCAGATTATAACGCCGCAGAAGCACAAGCGATTGCTTGTGGAATGCTTGTCGTAAATATTAGCGCTGATAAAATCACTTGGGTGAAAATGATTTTTGGTGAGATTGACACCAGCGATAGCGCTCACGCTACTAAGCAAGGCGAGGCGATTGAATTATCTGGCGAATTATTTGATGAGACAAAAAAGATCTTACAAGATTCTAACCTTGGCTTTGAATTGCTTTTGCCCGATGAGGATGAAGGTATTTATCCTCGCGTAAATGCTTTACAGCAGTGGTGCAGTGCTTTTGTGATTGGTATTACAATGGCAGGTATTACCGACACGAGTAAGTTGCCAGAAGATACCCGTGAGCTTATCGCAGATTTTACCCAAATAGGTACATCAGGTGATTTTGACCTTGATGATGAAGATGCCTCAGAAGAAGCCTTTTTAGAAATCAGCGAATATGTGCGTATGGGTGTAATCTTGATTAACGAGGAATTACAGCCTATTAAGCAATCAGC
>Ga0256840_1001395_pt1 | contig 22802 bp, 23 predicted proteins | sample 355202metaG_FD_185969 | JGI IMG/M metagenome (GOLD analysis project Ga0256840, IMG submission 185969) | Hydrothermal vent microbial communities from Mid Atlantic Ridge, Atlantic Ocean - 355-202 | ecosystem: Environmental > Aquatic > Marine > Hydrothermal vents | place: Atlantic Ocean: Mid...
TCTTTGATTTAGTGCCTGAGCGTATCACACTTAGTCAAGCAAAACTAGATAAAGATATGCTTGTTCTGTATGGAGTGACACCAAACAAAGATATCTATGAATTTATGCTTCATGCGCCGTTACGCTCTATATTTCACCGTACTTACAGCAGTTTTTATCCACTAGAAAACGGCTGGTATAGTTTTGTATCGACAAATTATTTAGATGAGGATGAACTGTGAAGTTATATTTATCACGCCAAACACTTTATATGCTTATCATTGCTTTGATACTTTTGATACTTGTCTTTGTGTTTGCTTTTTTATTTTTGATTCCCAAGGGAAAAGAGTACCGTACTGAACGAATTATTATGAAAAAAGAGTTAGCCTTGCAACGCAAACATAAAGAGTACAATGATGAGACTTATGCACATCTTCAAGATTTACGAACAAAACATAAGCACATTATCGAAGCCTATGATAACAGTTTTGATCCTGAGCGTTTTATCAAGATGAATAAAGACTGTTTTGAGTCTCTCACCCTTACGAAACAGAAAAATATTGAAAATAATGCTAGCGAATTTTCTATCTATGAAGTGAATGCAAGCTCTAAGATAGATTCACCACAAAATTTTTATACCTTTATCGATCAGGTCAATAAAAGTAATTCGATAGTAAAAGTAAACTTTCCAATTCATTTTGAACGCGAAGGAGATCTTATCCGCTCAAGCTTTACAATGCGAGTCTATTGTGCAGATAAAAGTGAAGCAACTCTCTCAAAGGAAGCTTCGTCTGAAAAGAGATAAGCGCGTAATTTTTCAGGTATCTTTAGTTTTCGGCATTTTTCTTTAAACTCTTTGCTCATTGTCATCTGTACAAAAGGCGCAATAAAAGTATATTTATCTGTAATAGCGACACTGTATTTTCTCCCCACAATATGAGAATTTTGCGATTTTAAAGTCTCTTTATCGCCTTGACGCATAATAAAGCCACGCTTTTTTAAGATTTTATCTACATGTAAGAGAGTATGGCGTGAATGTGCAAGGGTCTTGAAATAGCTTAATTCTCTTACATGTAAGATTTTAATCTCTTCAAGATAAGCATCTTCATCCAAAAACTGAAAGCTTTTAGCAATCTGTGATGAGAACTCTTTTAAAAGTGGTTCACTAAAATTATGGCGAAAATAGTTACGCCTGTAGCTTTCATCTTCATTACTCTCATCTTCAAACCATAAAATTTTTCTCTCTCTAAGATAAGAGAGTAGAGCATCTTTGCTTACATGTAAGAGTGGACGAATAAGCGTGTAGTTATTGCGAACTTCGCTATTTTTCATACCCATCAACTCATAAAGCCCTGCGCCTTTGGTGAGTTGCATCAAGAACCACTCTAAGCGGTCTCCTAGGTGATGCGCAGTCAAAAGTGTTTCATAATGATACATTTTTATACATTCATCAAAAAAGTTATAACGAATTTCTCGTGCTTTCGCTTCAAAGTTACATGTAAGCGAGGGTGCGTCATAAAGATATATTTTTTTATTATATTTTTTCGCTAATTTTTGCGCATAGAGTGCCTCATCATCACTTTGAAAGCGAGTATGATAGTTTACATGTACGATATCAAAATCAATTTGAGCATCAAGAAGCAGATGAAAAAGTGCCGTAGAATCCCCACCAGCAGAGAAGGCTAAAAGGTTACGCGATGAGCGTAAAAGTGGGAGTGTTGTAGTATCAAGCAATCACACAACCCAAAAGCTTATTGCCTACAAGTTCAGTGATTTTTGCCTTGTAGATTGTATTGAACTCAAGCTCATCTTCTAGCTCATTATCATTAATATAGATCTCACCATCAATCTCAACCGCCCAGTTTAAAGCGCGTGCGCTTAAGAGATACTCATGCTCATCACTCTCGCTATCAACAATAACTTCTATGGTTGTCCCGACGAGTTTTTCAAGACTTTGAAGCTCTGAAGTATGTGCCAAGTCACCAAGAATCTCCGCGCGTTTAGCAATAAGTGCCTCGTCAATATGCTCACTCATATCAAAAGCAGGCGTTCCCTCCTCATCTGAGTAAGAGAAAACATTGATACGATCAAAACCAAACTCTTCTACAAAATCACACATCTGCTCAAACATCGCTTCACTCTCTTGCGGATGCCCAACGATAAAGCTAGTGCGTACAAAAGAGTGCGGCAGTGAACGCATAAAATGTAACTGTTCCAAGGTCTTCTCTTTGCCAAACCCACGCTTCATAAGACGCAGCATATCATCATTAATATGCTGAATAGGCATATCGAAGTAGTTATGAAAAAGTTCAGATGAAGCGATCTCTTGGAGCAGTTTCATAGAAGTTGTAGAGGGATATAGATATAAGATACGAGCACTTTTTACCCCATCAATCAGCTCAATACGCTTTATTAGATGAATAAGTCCATCTTTCATATTTTGATCTCTCAGGTATGAGCTAGAGTCTTGCGAAACAAAACTAAAATCATAATAACCACGCGCCACAAGTTTTTCAACCTCACTCGCCACAGAATCCAAGTTACGAGAGTGTAATTTCCCCTTAAAAGAGGGAATAGCGCAAAAACTACAGGTTTGATTACACCCCTCAGAGAGTTTGATGTAGGCGTGATATGAGGAACCCGTCACCACACGCTCCGCCCCATCTATAAGATAAACTTCCTCAGAAAAACGGCTCTGCTTCTCAGCTAAGAGCTCATCAATCTTATCATAATCACCCACCCCTGTAAAGATATCAACTTCACTCAACTCTTGTGAAAGCTCCTCTTGATACCGCTCCGAGAGACACCCAGCCATCACCAAAAGAGAGTCATCTCTGCGTGTGTCATGAAGATTCATTACTGTATTAAGCGACTCCTCTTTTGCAGCATCAATAAATCCACAGGTATTGACGATAATTACATCAGCCTCCTCAGACTCTTGCGTCAGCTCATAATTTTGAAGTCGCCCCATCATCACTTCGGTATCGACAAGATTTTTTGTACATCCGAGTGAGACGATATGAAGTTTTTTGCTCATTAGCTCATATCCTTGTTATAATAACGACATTATAGCTAAAGAGATGATGTGAAAAAATTTGATGTTCTTATTTTGGGTGGTGGTGCAAGTGGTTTGATGTGTGCAGGGTGGCTTAATCAGCACTCCTCTTTACATGTAGGGCTTATCGAGGGCAATACGAAACTGGCACAAAAACTAAGAATCTCTGGTGGTGGTAAGTGTAATATCGCCAATGTTTCAGTCACGCCAGAGCATTTTCTAGGGGATGAGGCGTTTATTCAAGATGTTTTAGAACAGTTCTCAAAAGAGGATCTCTTGGCATATCTGCAAAAACGAGGGCTTAAACCTGTGATTCGTAAAAAATGTTACTATTTTTGCCCTCAAAGTTCTGATGAAATCATCAATATTTTGAAAAAAGATGCCTCTAAAACGCACATCATCTTAGGTGAAAAAGTCTTATACCCCAAGGGTACTTCCTCGTTCCTCACAGCGCAGGTAAGCAAGGGATTTAGAGTCACAACAGATGCCAATACCTATGAAGCAAAACACCTTATTATCGCAACAGGGGCGCAAAGTTATAAAAGTATAGGTGCTTCAGCTATTGGTTTGGATATTGCTAAAAGTTTTGGGCATGAAGTAAAGCAGTTTCATCCTGCTTTAGTAGGCTTAACATTGCAACCAGCCCAGTTTTGGATGAAAGAGCTTAGTGGTATCTCCTTGCATGTAAGGATAAGAGTTGGTGAAAAAGAGATAGACGAGGAGATGCTTTTTGCCCATAAAGGCATTAGTGGACCTGCTGTTCTTTCTGCTTCACTCTATTGGCATAAGGGCGATATGGAGATTGATTTTTTGCCAAGTTTACATGTAAGAGAAGTCATAAAGTCCAATAAAAAGCACATCAGCTCTGCATTACCTCTTTCTAAGCGTTTTGTAAAAGCATTTCTAAAAGTCATAGAACTTGAAGATAAGCCTTGCAGTAAATTGACACTCAATGAGATAGAAAAATTAGATTCTATTCACAAATACGCCTTTGCGCCTTCTGGAAATTTTGGTTTCACCAAGGCAGAAGTATGTCGAGGTGGTGTAAAAACTGAAGAACTTCATAGTCAAAATATGCAGAGTACAAAGCAAAAAAACATCTATTTTATCGGTGAAGTTGTCGATGTTACAGGAGAGCTTGGAGGCTATAATTTTCAATGGGCTTTTAGTAGTGCGGTAGCGTGTGCAAAATATTTGATACAAAAGAGTACATAAGCTTGCCTTGTATGCCGATATTGTGTTACCATTAGTCTGTATTAATCCGAAGTTAAAACTTGCAAGTTATAATAGAAGCTAATGTTTTCAAAATACCAAGCTAAAAATGCAGATTTTTCGTGTACTTTTAGGTTGGTATATCATATTTTAAAGGTAGATTATTATGTATAAAAACAGATTTTTTATGCAAGTGAGTGTCTTTTTATTTTCACTCTTTCTTTTAAGCGGTTGTGGAACAAATAATTCGCAAGCACCTGCAGGGCTAGCCCCAGGGGGTGATGGTAATATCAGTGCTTCTATAGCAAGTTTATCAATATCAGGTGGCGATGTTACGGTAAGCCAGAATAGTGAAGCAGTGACTATAAGAGTTAAAGCATTAACTAAAGATGATAGGCTTGCTACTGATGGAAAAGTATTGGCACAATATATAGACACGGGCGACCATGAAGGTGAACTTACACCTGCTGAAGTGGATATTTCAGAAGGTTTTGCTACATTTGTTTATGTTGCACCTAAAGATTTACAGCATCAGATAGATATAGGCAATAACGGAACAAGCTTTAAATTTTACAAAGAAAATGATCTGAGTGTTACTGCAATTGTAAATATTATTTTTGATACTAGCGTGGATACAACAAGTAGCGATCCAATATCCAAGCTAATCCTCTCGGAATCTACAATTAATATTACAAAAGCTGAGGAGACAAAAAGTATTACAATTCAAGGTTTAAAGCTTGATAATACCGCAGTTATTAATGGAAAAGTTTTAATTGAGCATCCTTCTACAGGCAATGTCTATGTCGGAACTGTTCCCGCTGAAGTGAGTATCACAGATGGGGTAGGAACTTTTACATATACTGCACCAGTAGATATCGTTAATGCTGCTACAGTATCACCAGCAAATTTTAAAATATACGATAAAACTAATCCTAGTGTTTCAGCAACGCTAAGTGTTAATTTTGGAGGCGGTACTAGCGCAACTCCGCGTTTATCGGTGAGTCCATATTCTGTATCAGTGAGCAATAACTCTGAATCTGTTCCTGTGACGGTTATTGTGACAGATGAAAATGGATTAGCACTTCAGAGCGGAACAGTGGAAGTTTTAAATCCAAATGGTGCGCGTGATGGATATTTTAGCCAAAGAGAAGCAGAGATAGCAAATGGTATCGCTTCATTTTCTTATACAGGTCCAAATCCTTTAAGTGCTGGATCGGCAATATTTACCTTTAGATTTAAAGAAAATACAAGCTATAGTGCTACTTGGAGAGTAACTTTTGCTCCTGATCCTGGTGTTGCAGAGCCAACGATTGGAAAACTTGTTGTTAATAAAGATGTTGAAGTAGGAACAAGTGGAGAGAGTGTTACTATACAAGTTCTTGCTTTTACGGATTCAGCAGGAACAATTCCTGCAACTTCTGGTACGGTGAATGTACGCTATCCAAGTTCAGTAGCTACACTAAATGTTGGTACAATGTCCCCTGCAACAGCAGAGATTGGGGCAAATGGTATCGCAAACTTCAGCTTTACTGCACCAACACCACTCGTCAATATCGCAGATCAAACTTTCTCATTTTTCTCAGGAAGTACTTCTGATGACATAATTGTAAAATACACTCCTAAACCAGATGTTAACAACCCTATCGCAGATAAACTTATCGTTCTCAATGGATCTGAAGTGAATATCACGAAAAATAGTGAAGTGGTGACAATTAGAACTCGTGTATTTGGTGCAGATAATAATCCATTTAATGGCGGTAATGTGAAGATACAATACCCAGTTGAAGCTTCCCAAGGTATTGATGTTGGCTCATTCTCTGAACTATCAGTGCCATGTGTAAACGGAGTAGCTGATTTTAATTATAATGCTCCAAGTGACCTAGCAGGGCGAAGCGATGTTTTAGCTTTTACTTTTTATCACGACAGCGTAGGAAGTGCTGCAAGTGCAAATGTAGATATAAGAATGAATCCTGATCCTAATCAGATCATTTTGACCAATTATGTTTTAAATATGTCTGCATCAGATGGCAATAACACTATGGGACTTGAGCAGAGTAAAACTTTCACAGTTGCAGTTACTGATGAAGATGGTAATAAACTCCTAAGTGATGCAAACTATACTATCACAAATTTAAATCCGCTGATTGCTGATATTAATGATACTTTAGGCAATGCTGCTCCATTATTGATTGAAGGAATTAATGCAAACTTTAGTGTTACAAGTAAGAAAAAATCTGGGGTACTCCCTATAAAAGTAAGTGTTGACTTTACAGATGCTAATGGGCTAGGCCAAACCATCGAAAAAATCTTCAATGTTATTATCTATTCTGGACCTCCAACAGCGATGAGCATAAGCTATGTTGCTACTAACCAAGATGCAGAGCATTCACAGTTTATTGAGATTTTTAGTGTGAAACTCACTGATAAATATAACAATCCTGTAAATACAAGCCCTTCCATACATGTAGGGGCGATTGCTGGTTATGCTAAAGATGCGGCTGTGTATTCGACTATTCAAACTGCTGTACAAGCAACGAGAGATGGAACATATACACCTATACCAGTGACTGCGCATTTTGCTAATAGCGAACTTTATAATGGTAACCTTATAGCCTTAAGAAATGATGCAGATATTAGTAATTATTCTACCACACAATCTCAAGCGACTATTGGCAATACTATTAATTATGATACTTCGAGTGTTGATACTTTCAATAATGTATTTGTAAGTTTTGGAGATGGCTATGTGTATCAAAAATCTGGAAAATGGGATATTGATTCTCTTGATCCGGCAACTGATACATTTATTTTAGATGAGAAATATGATGATCCTTCTAATGGCTTTGATATGGGTTTTGCAATAGGAAACAACTTTAGACAAGATACATGTAAATTTGCTCAAGAGTGGGTACTTACCACAGAATCTGATGATGGTACTTATAAGGTTGACCCAAGCGGATATGCACGTATAAAGTTGCTATACGATTACTATTTAACTGGTAAAGATATTGTGGTGTATGCAAATCTTATTGGGGATGTTTTAGGCGCTACGGATGTAACAGCGCGTGTGGGCGAAGCGAAAAAAGTGACTCTGCGTGGGCATGAGCTTGAACCGTATCCAAACTCTTATACGATTCCATTAGGCTCCCCTTTAACCCCAGGATATATTTTTTCATGGAAGTTAAAAGATACAAAAGAGTGGTATTATAATGGTAATTTTGGTGGATTTGAATTAACAGTTACGGGAGATGGTGCATATTGTACAAATCCAGTTAGAAATGATTACAGAAATTGTGAAAATGGTGGAGTTGCATTTATTAGTTATTCATGTGCAGGTGGAACTGCTGATGGTTCAGTTACGATAAGTGATTCTGTTGTGGGAACAGAATTACAATACTAAGGAGTGAATTTGAAAAAAGTGTTATTAGCGTTATTGATGAGTACAGGCTTGTTTGCCTATGACGGAACAACGAAAGCGATAGTTGGTGTAGAGACAGGTTATGGGCAGTTTGATTACAGTGCGGCAAATGAAGATAATATCAATATGGGTCGTACAAGTACTAGTGAAGATTTTGGTATATTGGGTCTTAAAATTGGTGCAGAATCTGAAGAGTTTCGTATATTTTTAGATGCTAAATACTATCAAGTGGGGGGTGATTTTGATTATGCAAACTCTATGGGTGGAAGTTTTCAGTATCTGATGTTTATCTCACGAGATTTTAACTTCTTTTTTGGAATAAATGGTGGTTTGATGAATCTAAAAGTTGTTGATAGCACTATCGGAAAAAGTTATGAGTATTCTGATCCATATTTTGGTGGTGATGTAGGGTTTAACTATGAGGTTCATGAAAAACTTGGCTTTGAAGTGGGAATCCGTTATCTCAATATCAATGCTTCAAACACACAGTACTATACTGATGCAGATACTGGCAATACAATGTCGCGTACATATACAGTAGATCAGATGATGAATATCTATGCAAGTATGATTTTTAAATATTACACGGATTAATGCTTGAAAAAATTACTTTTATTGCTTTTATATAGTGCTTCAACTCTTCTAGCGGATAAGGTTATTGTCGAATCCATAGCCTGTCCTAGCATGGAGATTATGAAAAAATCTGCACAATATGATGATGATTTTATCGCTTTAAATAGGTACGCACTTGCCAATGGATGTAAGTTTTTAAGTCTGCAAGACCCTATTGAAGCAGTAGATTATGACCCTGCATCTGGCAAAGCAATTTATATCAAGATATTAGAAAAATGTACTGGAGCTGTTTTATATATTAAAGCACATCATGTGCTTATAGAGCAACCTGGTAAAAAGAATAACTTTCGCTTTTAGATATAATTGAATTATGAAAAAAGACAATGAAGCATTAAAAGAGATTGGCAAAGGAATTATTGCGTTTGCTAATCTTTTTACAGCATTATCAGTTATCAATGTATATTTAAAAGATGAATATTTGAATTATATGGCAGTTGGATTAAGTGCTTATACATTTGTGGTTCTTTATGTAGTTGGATATAAAATAATAAAAAAGGGATCTTTATGACATACTATGTTACAGGAGCAGTTATAGCTACCATAATGCTTATATGGAGTTTTACATTAAAATCAGACACTAAGATACAAAAGAATCATTAGACTCTTTTATCCTTTTACCTTCTTAATCATCTCATAAGCAGCATTAATCTCTTGAACTTTCTGTGTTGCCTTTTCGATATATGCATCATCTTTGCCTTGTGCTTTCATTAGGTCAGGATGGTGTTTTTTAACAGCTTTTCTATACGCTTTTTTGACAGTATCGAGTGAAGCATCTTGCTCAATTTCTAAGAGCTTATAAGCATCTTCTAATGAGCTTTGAGTTACAACACCTGAGTGCATCTGTGTAAATCTCTCAAGCATTGCATCAAGTTCATTTTGGCTTACATGTAAGAAAGCAGCTATCTTCATAATAAGACGCTCTTCTTGGCGTGAATACTCCCCATCTGTAAAAGCTAAATTGATAAGAAACATCAACATCATATGTGTTTTTTGTTTATCATTTCGTATTGCAATATAGAGAGCAGAAGCCACTTGGTCTATATTATTAGTAATTTCTTTTTCTTCATTGAAAATCTCTTTAAGATAAGATTTGGCTTGATCTTTTTGAGGAAAAACTTTAGAGATGTCATTGAGCATATTGGAGATAAGCTCCGCTTCAAGTTCATGAACGCGACCATCAGCTTTTGCAACCTTAGCCATTAGCGCGATAAAAAGCCCAAGTTCACTAGAGTGCAATGCTTCTTTTGTAAGATTGAAATTTTGAAACTGCTTTTGTGAATAATAGACTCTCTCAAAACGCTTATAGCCCCTGTAAACTCTAAAAAGTATATAAATAATAATTCCATAAACAATAATTGATGTCATCCTAATAAGCCTTGTGTATAATTTCACCGTATTTTACATGTAAAGAGCCTAATGAAAGATAAATTAAACAAAATTGACCTCGGTGTTCGCTATATGTTGCTCTCATCGTTTCTTTTTGCCATCATGGGAGCCTTTGCAAAACTCTCATCTGAATCTATGAGTTCGCTTGAAGTTGTCTTTTTTAGAAATGTTTTTGGTGTCGTTTTGATTGGGGCGATGCTTCTGAAAAATCCTATGAAGAGCAAGGGTGGCAAGCCTTTTTTACTCTTTTTTCGTGGATTGATGGGATTTGTAGCACTTTTGGCTTTTTTTTATAATATCGCACATATTTCTCTTGGTGATGCGATGACTTTTTCTAAGACTGCGCCTATCTTTACTGCTATTTTTGCGTGGTTTTTTTTACATGAGAGACTCTCTAAGTCAGCTTGGGTAGCGGTTTTTATTGGATTTGTGGGTATTATATTTATCACAAAACCAACTGGCTTAGCACTCTCAAAAACAGATTGGCTTGGAATCTTTAGTGGCATCGGCGCAGCGCTTGCTTATACTTCGGTGCGAGAGTTGAAAAAATATTATGACACGCGAGCTATAGTCTTATCATTTATGGGCGTTGGAACACTTGGACCAATGCTTTTGATGGCTTTAGCTCCTTATGTGCAAGAGAGTAGCTTAGATTTTATCTTTGCAGAGTTTGTTATGCCTCAAGGAATAACATGGGTTTATGTTCTCGCAATGGGATTTTTTGCAACTTTGGCACAGGTCTATATGACAAAAGCATACGGGGAGTCTCAAGCAGGTATAGTTGGCGCGGTCAGTTATAGCAATATTGTGTTCTCTATCGCTGTTGGATTGATGCTTGGTGATAGTTTTCCCGATATTTTTATCTTATTTGGTATAGTTTTGATAGTTAGTAGCGGTCTGTTAGTTGCTAAAAAGTAGCTAACAGATTTCTCTTAAAAAGCTTGCTTTTTATAGCCTTAGGGGGGTTGTAGGGACTTTAGTCCCTGCCACTATAAGGAGCTTTGCTTATTATAGTGCGTAATATCAATATAGAAAATGCTATAATCCAAACAAAAAAAGGACTTTCTCATGCAAGGAAATACTTACTATATTATTTTAGCTGTATTTGTGGTGATGACTCTCTTCTCTTTAAAGCATGATAAATGGATGTTTGCTTTTATCTTTATCCTTTTGGGTGGCTGGGTCTATTATACGCATGAGACAGGTGTGACTTATGCAGACTTAAAAGAAGATTTAGGCAAGGCTGTTGATGAGAGTGCTCAGACAGAGTATAATAAAAAGATACAAAACGATTATCATGAAGATACTCCTGTTGAGACAAGTAGGCCCAAGAGCAGTAGCAGTAAAAAGTTTTATGAGACAGATCCCCGTTATAAGGTAGGCGAATGATTTTAATTTCAGGTCCTTGTGTTATTGAGAGTGAGAAAAATGTTTTTCAGATTGCAAAATCTTTAGAGCATTTTCAAGAAGAAGAGCGTTTTGAGTTTTATTTTAAAGCGAGTTATGACAAGGCAAACAGAACCTCGCTAGAGAGTTATCGTGGCCCTGGCTTAGAAGAGGGATTGAAGCTTTTACAAAAAGTTAAAGATGATTTTGGATATAAACTTCTCACAGATATCCATGAAAGCCATCAGGTAAAAGCAGTAGCCGAAGTTGTTGATGTGATGCAAATCCCTGCATTTTTATGCCGTCAAACAGACTTGCTCGTAGCTGCTGCACAAACCGATGCCATTGTCAATATCAAAAAAGGGCAGTTTATGAACCCTCATGATATGAAATACTCAGTTTTAAAAGTGCTAAAAACCCGTGGTTGTGAAGAAGTGAGTTTTGAAAATGCAAAAAAACATGGCGTGCTTTTAACGGAGCGTGGCAGCTCTTTTGGGTATGGAAATCTTGTAGTAGATATGCGTTCACTCCCTATAATGCGAGAGTTCGCACCCGTTATCTTTGATGCCACTCACTCTGTACAGATGCCAGGAAGTGGCAATGGAACGACGGGCGGCGATGCTAGCATGATACCGTATCTTGCACGCTCTGCAGCGGCAAGTGGTGTTGATGGCTTCTTTTTTGAAACCCATTTTGACCCGTCTATCGCTTTGAGTGATGGACTAAATATGATAAAGCTAGAGCAGTTAAAAGTGCTTAGTGAAAAATTGATACAGATAACAGATTTAATTTAAGGATTAGAGTATGAAATTAATAGAAGGTAAGTTAAAAGTAGCCAATGGCAAGAAAATTGCTATCGTTAGTACGCGTTGGAACCATTTTATAGTGGATCGTTTAGTTGAGGGTGCAAAAGATGCTTTTGACCGTCACGGTGGCGATGAGAGTGATATCGTTCATGTGCTTATTCCAGGTGCATTTGAGCTTCCAATGGCGATAGACAAGCTTTTAGCAAGTGGAAAGTATGATGCTATTTGTGCGCTTGGCGCTGTGATTCGTGGTTCTACTCCGCATTTTGATTATGTCTCTGCTGAGGCAACGAAAGGGATAGCTACTATGTCGCTCAAACACTCAAAACCTGTCTCTTTTGGACTCCTAACCACAGACACTATCGAGCAAGCCATAGAGCGCGCAGGAACAAAAGCAGGCAATAAAGGCTTTGAGGCGATGACAACGGTTATTGAGATGCTAGATCTGTATGAGAATCTGTAATTATGGCTACTAGACATCACGCTAGAATGGCAGTAGTAAGCCTTTTATACGCTTTTGACTTAGGCAATCAGTCTATCGAAGAATATACCGACGATATTTTAGAAGATAAAAAAATCCGTAATAAACAGAAAGATTTTGCCTTAACACTTTTTCGTGGCGTTATGGACAATCTTGAAAAAGTAGATGAGGCTATTGAAAAGCATCTTAAAGAGTGGGATTTTGACCGTTTAGGCTCTATTGAGCGGGCTACTTTGCGTCTTGGTGCGTACGAGATTATGTTTACTGAGCTTGATACCCCTGTGGTTATAAACGAGGCAATAGAAGTCACCAAGGCTTTTGGAAGCGAGCAGTCACCGAAGTTTATCAATGGTGTCTTAGACGCTATCTCTAAGGATAGTTAATGTCTTCTCTTCTTTTCCTTTTTTTGCTTACATGTAACACTCTTTTTGGCGCAAATAGTTGTGTTACTTGTCATCAAGGAATAGAAGATATTCGTGATGCTAACTCAGGAATGATGCAAGCCATCAAAAAAGTTGCGCAAAAAGCGGGGCATAAAGGCAATGACTGTATCGTCTGTCATGGCGGAAACCCCAAAAGCATTAATAAGCAAGAGGCACATAGTGGCACTATCGCTTACTTTTTAAATCATAAGGGTCCTAAAGAGTTCTACCCTGCACCAGGAAGCACATGGATCAATAAAAACACCTGTGGTATGTGCCATCAAGAGCAGGTAAATGCTCAGATGAACTCGTTGATGATGAGTGAGCAGGGGAAAATTCAAGGAGCCTTGTGGAGTTTTGGCGGGAAAAATGGCTATAAACATGATATAGGAAACTATGATACTAAAAACCCTGCCGACCCACATAAGCGTCTAGGAACAGAGTCTTATAGTGCATATATGAAAAAGCTCTCTGAACTTGAGCCTCAGGCTTTTCCAAAAGAGATGAGAGAACTTCCAAAAGCACCAAGTGCTGATGAGGTAGAAAAAGACCCCTCTTTGGCGGTTTATACCTATCTTCGCCAAGAGTGCTTGCGTTGTCATACAGGAAGCAAGGGACGACAAAAACGCGGAGATTATCGTGGTATAGGCTGTGCTTCATGCCATATTCCTTACTCAAATTCAGGGCTTTATGAGGGCAAAGATAAGACAATTAAGAACTCTAAAAAAATGGGAAAACTTCTTGTGCACTCTATCCAATCTTCTCGTGATGTGAAGGTAAAAGTACATGATGTAGAGTTTTCAGGCATCCCTGTAGAGACCTGTTCGACCTGCCATAATCGTGGAAAACGTATAGGCGTGTCGTATCAAGGGCTTATGGAGACACCTTTTGATGCGACCTATGGAGCGCATGGACAAGCACAGCCAAAACTACATACAAAACACTATATCCAGATGGAAAAAGATGTGCATTATCAAAAAGGGATGCTCTGTCAAGATTGCCACACTTCAAACGATATGCACGGCGATGGTTTTTTAACAGGGGCAAATCTTGCAGCTGTGGAGATAGAGTGTCAAGATTGCCACGGCACAACAAAAAAATACCCTTGGGAGTTGCCTCTAGGATACTCTGATGAGTTTAATACCACTGCAAAAACAGGCTCTCCAAGAGGTGTGGCAACAACGGTGGCTGAGTATCTTAAGATGGGAAGTGTCTCTAAGGCAAAGGAGGGCTATCTCCTCTCAGCACGAGGCAATCCTCTTACAAAAGCGCATAAAGTTGGCGACAAGGTTAAAATAGAGCTCTCCAACGGAAAAGATATTTTACTTTCACCACTCAAAACACTTAAAAATGAGAAGAAGCTCTCTAAAAAAGCACTTATTGCGATGGATCAGATAGGCGCACATTTAGATGAGATGGAGTGTTACACCTGTCACGCAACTTGGGCGCCACAATGCTATGGCTGTCATGTACGGATTGATTACTCTGATGGGAAGAAAAATCCTGATTATCTGATGGCTTCGCATGATCAAGATATGCATGGTAAAACAGGTGGTATGCGTGATTTGAAAAAGTATCTTGTGGATGGAAAGGTAACTGAAACACGCTCCTTTATGCGCTGGGAAGATCCGGCACTTTCGCAAAATGGAGAAGGGCGTATCTCTCCAACGATTCCAGGATGTCAAGTGACGGTGACAGTCGTGGGCAAAGAGGGCAATACCCTCTTGCAAAACCATATCTTTAAGATTGCAAATGCAGAAGGTGCAGGAGAAGAGGGACAAAACGCGATAGACCACTCTCCCGTACAGCCACACACTATCCAAAAAGAGGCGCGCTCTTGTGAGAGTTGTCATGCAAGTGATAAGGCGCTAGGCTTTGGAATAGGTGGCGGAAAAATGGTGCATAATCCAAGTGAGGATGCTATTGCTGAGCTGATGAATGCTGATGGAAAGATTATTCCAGAGCATTATGATATCCAAGTCCCAGCGATACCAAATTTGAAGCACGATTACTCTGTTTTCCTTGATGCAAATGGTACGCAGGTGCAGACAGTAGGCTCACACTTTAAACTTTCAGCTCCTTTAAGTAAAGAGCAACGCGATAAGGTGGATAGACGCGGTGTCTGTCTCTCGTGCCACAAAAATATCCCCGATGGTGACTTAGCAATATCAGCGATGAGTCATGTGGCACAGATGACAGGTATAAATATAGATACGCAGATGCACAGTGAGATTTTAAATAAAACCTTACATGTAAGCGCATGGGTACAGATAGGCGGAGGCGTTGTGGTAGCACTCTTTTTAGCCTATTTTTTATTTTTTAGAAAAACGAAGGAGCGTCGATGGCGATAAAACGCCTTAGTAAGGAAGATGCCTTAGATCTCATAAAAAATGCAGATCTCAAAGAGCTAGGAATTATGGCAAGTGCAAGAAAAAAAGAGTTACACCCTAAGGGTATCACGACTTTTGTAATCGATAGAAATATCAACTATACCAATATCTGCTGGGTAGATTGTAAGTTTTGTGCTTTTTATCGTCATGAAAAAGATGCAGATGCGTATGTGCTCACTTTTGATGAGATTGATGCTAAGATTGATGAACTTTTAGAGATTGGCGGAACGCAGATTTTATTTCAAGGTGGGGTACATCCGAAGCTAAAGATAGAGTGGTATGAGGATTTGGTAGAACATATCCATACAAAATATCCTCAAATAACCATTCACGGCTTCTCTTCTATAGAGATAGACTATATCGCCAAGGTCTCTCGTATTAGTGTAGGTGAAGTTCTTAAACGCTTACATGTAAAGGGTCTCGCTTCTATCCCTGGGGCTGGGGCTGAGATATTGAGTGACCGTGTTCGTGATATCATTGCGCCTCGCAAGATAGACTCTGATGTCTGGGTTGATATTCACCGACAAGCACATAAACTTGGGATTAAATCAACGGCTACGATGATGTATGGCACTTTGGAAACAGATGAAGAGATTATAGAGCATTTTGATATGGTTAGAGAACTTCAAGATGAAACAGGTGGTTTTCGTGCCTTTATTATGTGGTCATTCCAAGGGGAAAACACCAAGCTTTTAGAGCAGTTTCCTGATATGAAAAAACCCTCTTCAAATCGCTATCTAAGACTCTTGGCAGTAGCAAGACTCTATCTTGATAATGTGGACAATATCCAAAGCTCATGGGTGACACAAGGACCTTATATCGGGCAGATGGCACTGATGTTTGGAGCCAATGATTTAGGCTCAACGATGATGGAAGAGAATGTAGTCCGCTCGGCAGGAGCAGGCTTTAGAATGGCAAAAGAGGAGATGGTAGATTTGATACACGATATTGGTGAGATTCCAGCGATACGAAATACCGCTTATGAAACTTTGGAGACTTTCGCATGATGCGATTATTTTTACTTATTTTAACAATTGGACAGATACTTATGGCAGCAAGCTTAGAAAAAATCACGATTAAAGATACGCAAGTACCGCTTATTTATGAGCAAGACAAGAGACTTCCTATAGTCTCTATGCAGATAGTTTTCAGAAACAGCGGACACATAGAAGACGCAAACCGTTCAGGTCTTGCCAAGTTGAGTGCCAAGATGATGAATGAGGGCACAAAAACCTTAGGCTCAAGTGCTTTTGCCAAAGCTTTGGAGGCTAAAGCTATTCATATCAGTACAAACACTGGTACAGAAACTATGGTGATGGAGTTAAGTTGTTTAAAAGAGCAGTTTGATGAGGGTGTAGAGCAGTTCATAGCCCTTCTTACAGATCCAAATATTACCCAAGAGACATTAGAGAAGATTAAAACTATCTCCATAGGAAGCTTAAAGCGTCGTGAGAGTGATTTTGATTATGTAGCTTCTAGCGAATTGAAAAAACTACAATTTGCCAACTCTGCACTCGAATATCCATCAGATGGCACCATAGAGTCTATAGAGTCAATCTCTCTTGATGAGGTCAGAGCCTTTTTGAAAAAACATTTTGTAAGAGAGCGAGTTATCTCAGTTGTGGGCGGAGATATATCAAGCAAAGAGGCAAGAGATGCTGTGAGTAGAGTTGTCTCAGTTCTTGAAAAAGGCGAGGCAGGCGAGGCTATCGTAGTTGCTACAAATCTTAAAATCCAAGAGTCTATCTTAAAACGCACAACAGAGCAGGCCTATATCTATTTTGGCTCACCATACAGTATGAAAGTTGATGATAAAGAGTACTATAAGGCGCGTGTAGCTACCTATATCTTAGGAACGGGTGGTTTTGGAAGTCGCTTAATGGAAGAGATTCGTGTTAAGCGTGGTCTTGCCTATTCGGCTTATGCTCGTGTGAGTGTGAGTAGATCACACAGTCTCTTTAGTGGCTATCTCCAGACAAAAATCGAGTCACTCAAAGAGGCGCAATCAACCGTCAAAGAGGTGATAGCAGATTTTGTCAAAGAGGGTGTCACCCAAGCTGAGCTTGACCATGCCAAAAAGTTTCTCTTAGGTTCAGAACCACTCCGAGTAGAGACACTTTCACAACGCCTTTCACGTACTTTTTTAGAGTATTACAAAGGACAAGGTTTAGGTCACGCCGCCAAAGAGTTAGAGCTCATTTCAGCGCTAAAACTTGAGGATTTGAATGTTTTTATTAAACAACATAAAGAGATTAATGACTTAAGTTTTGCGATTGTAACGGAGTAGATTTTTTTATGATATAATACTTATGTGATTACAACTTATTTGTTCTATGTAGCTGTAAGATAGAAGGATTAATTACCCTTTTACTTTTTTTATGATATACTAAGATTGTTAGAAACACTAGTTTGGTTTATGTAGCCGTAGGTGGGAAGAGTAGCTCTCTTTTCACCTTTTTTTTCTTAGGCACGCCCTTTTTGGGTGTGTCCTCCTCTTTTTATGACAATTTGTCATCTTTTTACATGTAAGCTTATTTATTGTAGTATCATTTTATCATGTCATTTTTAGAAGATATTGAAAAAGCCGATCAGACTAAATTTCAAAAATTGGGTGTAAGCTCTTATGTACAACTTGCTCTTGTGATCCCTCATAGATTTGAAGATTATCGTGTAAGTACACAGCTACGCGAGGGTGAAAATCAAGTCATAGACGCAACGCTAGAGTATATTTCTCAAACACCAAAAACCTTACAGCTCACCCTTTTTTCCCACAATCTTGGCTATAAGATAGAGGTAGTTTTCTTTCGTCCTAAGCCCTATATGATGCGTCAATTTATCCAAGGGGAGCGATACTACCTCTTTGGAACGCTTACATGTAAGGGTGGAAGATGTCAGATGAACCATCCTCAAAAGATTACAAACATTGGTGAAATAGTGCCAAAATATAAAACCGCACTCCGCACAGATGTGATGCAAAGGCTTATCAAAAAATACCTTACATGTAAAGCCTTGCAAGAGGAGGGCATACCAGAAAATATTGCCCAAACTTTGCTAGCCTTACACTCCAAGAGTACCACAGCGCATGTAAGTAGTGAAAATAGTGATACATATGCCTTGAAATTTGCAGAACTTTATGATTATATGAAAGCTTTGCAAAAGAAACGGCGCTATTTTAGAGCGAGTGAACGCCTCAGTGGTGCATGGAGGGATTGGAGCGAGAGTTTGCCTTTTACTTTGACTAGAGAGCAGGTAAGCACTATTGAAGCGATAGAGAATGATTTCTCAAAAGAGGTGAGTGCAAAGAGGATGATAGTTGGAGATGTCGGCAGTGGAAAAACGATGGTTATTTTAGCTTCTGCCTTGATGGCGCAACCACACAGAGCTATTTTAATGGCACCTACAACCATCTTAGCCAATCAGCTTTTTGAAGAAGCACAAAAATTTCTGCCAAATATAAAATCTATCTTGATAACAAACGCCACAAAAAAATTTCCCTTAAAGGAGTACGGTTTTATCATAGGTACACATGCTCTGCTTTATCGTGACTTACCCAAAGCGGCTTTAGTGATGATAGATGAACAGCACCGTTTTGGAACAGCCCAGCGAAATAAACTCGATAAGATGATACGCCAAAACGAGACACACCCACATGTACTTCAGTTTTCAGCCACACCCATTCCAAGAACGCAAGCGATGATAGATTCTGCACATATTGATGTCTCTTTGATAACGCAGACACCTTTTGAAAAAGATATAGACTCAAAAGTAATCGGTAAAAGTGATTTTCCTGATCTTTTACAGCACATCAAAGATGAAGTGGCACAACATCATCAGGTTTTGCTTGTCTATCCTCTTGTTGAGCAGAGTGAAGCGATTAATTATCAAAGTATAGAAGAGGCGCGAGGCTATTGGGAGAAAAATTTTGAAAAGGTAGCCATAACTCATGGTAAAGACAGAGAAAAAGAGGAAGTTTTACTAAAATTTAGAGAAGAGGGCGATATCTTGATAGCGACAACTGTTGTGGAAGTGGGTATCTCTCTGCCTCGTTTGAGTACGGTTGTTATCGTAGGTGCTGAACGACTTGGACTTTCAACCCTGCATCAACTTCGTGGTCGTGTCAGTCGCAATGGTTTAAAAGGATACTGTTACCTTTTTTCCCATCAAAAAAGCTCGAAGCGTTTAGAGGAGTTTGTAAAAACGACAAATGGCTTTGATATCGCAAGCTTAGATCTAAAATTTCGCCAAAGTGGGGATTTGATTCGGGGTGATATACAGAGTGGAAAGCGTTTTGTGTATGTGGATATGGGTGAGGATGAGGATGTTGTTAGGGATGTGAAAAAATATTTGTCTTCATAGATTGCCGCGCTTCGCTCGCAATGACATGTTTTCATTATTACTGTAATCAACCTTAGTCATTGCGAGCGAAGCGCGGCAATCTACAAGCTTATACTTTTAGTAAAGTCCAAATCTCCCATCACTGCGTTTATACAACACGCGTGTTTTCCCATCATGGTCATTAAAGATTTCAAATATTTTCTCACTTGCTTTGAGTGATTCTAAAACATCACCTATCTCTTGGGGTTTATAGAGTTCTAATTCATGTGGCACTATCTCATCTTCGAGTGCTTCTTGCTCTGAGCTTAGGTCTATGTTTGTATTTGTTGCATTTTTTGCATCATTGATTGATTCGTTTCTATGGTCGCTTTTACGATCACTCAAACGACGCAGTGCCTTTTGTGCTCTATCTATCGCTACATCTATAGCAGCGTAGAGATCATCATCGCGCTGTTTGATGACAACGGTATTTTTTCCAGCAAGATTGATACTAAACTCAATGCTTGTCCCTTTGTTTTCTTGCAAAGATGCTACTGCACTGACTGATATGATATCAAGATTAAATTTTTCCAAAGACTCAATAGAACTATTGAGGTGCTCTTTGATGGCTTCGGTAAGTTCTACATGACGTCCGACTAATGAGATATTCATAATATAACCTTTGTGCGTTAAGATAGTAAAGATTATAACCTATTTTTTTAAAGAGCAAGTTTAGAGTTTTTGTAAAGTTCGGCGGTGGTAGCGGATGGGTTCTGTTGTTATATTGCTGTCTGGATTTGTGCTTATAATTACATCAAGTAAAATAGCTCCTCGAGATTCTATATTACTAACATTTGCAGTTGTGATAAAGTTTTCTGCAGGAGTACATTCACTATTTGCATTGCCACCTGATAAGCCTATATAGCTAATACTCATATTTATATCAAATATTCTTGTGGATGGATCAAGATTTGGGTAGCCAAGATTTAATCGTGTTAAACATCCTGTAGTACGATCTCTTGCTGAGATTTGTAACAGTGCATATTCTATAGCACTACGTGTTAAAATAATAGCTTGTTCATGTAAGTAATCATTTGTTGTTTGTTTACTTGACTGAGCAGTTAAACTAAGCATCAAAGCCATGATAGTGCTTAAGATAAGTATAACAGCAATAGCCATAATCATAGCAATACCACGACGTTTTAGAATATAGTTTTTTCTTTGCATACCGCGTACTCCTCGCTTAATGATGATATATTACTATCATTGATACAGACTTGTACTTTGATAAGACTACCAATTGTTTGAAAACTAAAAGACTCGACATCTTCCATAAGTAGTGAGGATTTTGCATCAGCCTCAGTGTCGCCGTTCCATGGTTGGTAATCATAAAAAAGTCTTAATTCGTGAGATGTTTGATTAAAATCTACAGCGTAAGCAGTCCAAGCAAGTTGGTAATACTCAAAGACATCAACACCAGAAAAATTACCTACAGATGGAGCAAAATTTTGTCCTCCCGAACCTTTAATAGGGTGTGCAAAAAATGATTGATTAGGGATTGCACCTGCGCCCCAACCAGAGCCATTTACATCACCTTCTTGACCAATAAAAAAGAGTGCTGCATCACTGAGATTGGTATCTCCATAAGAAAGACTATTAATGAGTGTGTTCATTCTAGCCGTATTTGATTTAGGTGAAATAAGATAATTATTAGGTTGAAGATCAATAAAACCACTCCAAGTAGGAGTGTTCATGCTACCGTTCCAATTTCCCCTCCATCCCTCAATATCATAACCTACCCAACGCAGAGTTGTTCCTGCCCCTGTGGTAGTAGCAACTGAATCTTTTATGCGATATTGTAATCGCGCTGCAATTTGTGTGATAACTGCTTCTGTCTGCCCTTCTAAGCGATTTTGTAAAGAGGTATGTAGAAAATTCTGATAGACATTTGCGAGCATCTCAGTACCGAATTTGCCTAATATTCCCATAACAACAATAACAAAGACAAGTTCTATCATAGTAAAAGCTAAGCGACGCATCAATACAACCTACTAAAATAATCTACTTCACCAATATTGGCGACAAATGAACGAAGCACTACAACATCCTTAAATGCACCACTACTATCGTCTTGTACACTTACTTCGACCATTTTAAGATTTGTTGCACCTGCTGGTGTTATAGAGAGTACATTTGCTGTATCATTGACAGAGATAACACGAACTGTAGTTTGATGATTACTTTTATAGCCAAGTCTGCCATCTTTTGTTATAACTCCATCAGCTTGATCTTCGACCCCAACAGCTAAAGGAGTGGGAGCATTATGCGTGTAATTGTTATCGTTATAGTTAAAAAATCTACGATGCAAATCTTGCCTAACATGACCTACGCGAAAAATACTACTATTATCTTCATTTCCGTTAATATCAGCACGTCTATATCTTAAAGAAGTTCCATTAATATGAACAACTCTTGCGCTATCAAAGGTGTTGTTTGCGTCAACAGCATTTTTATCCCAAGCAAATGAGAGTACCTGCATTAGTTTTGCTGACGCTATAAAGATAGCTTCTTGTTTTACATTTTCGCTGACACCCCTCTCATTTATCTGTGTCATCATAGGAAGAGAAATAACAGTAATACCAATAATGACAATAGCAAAAATAAGCTCTATCATTGAAAAAGCAGAATGTTTTACCACATGATTCTCCTGTTGGAATTAACGGCACCATTTGCATCCATATCTTGCCCATCACCAGAACGCAGACCTTTTTGTCTAAACTCTATCTCAAATCTATTTGCTGTTGAGACATTATTATCAAATTTATTATAGTTTAGCCATGCATTCGTATCTATTTTCATAGTTGCACGATATGGATAACCTCTTTGTGCATCATCATATATCAATCGTGCTTTTGTAAGTCCAGGTAAGTTTGTTTGTATAAAACCTGTATTTGCTAAGTGTACTTTATCGCCTCTAAATTGTGTGATCAATGAAGTGTTACCATCTTGACCATCTGAAGTGACTGATTTATTATGCGCTTCATTGAGATACCAATTTACACTATTTGGACTACGTTTTTTATTTGGAGAGACAACATCATCTAAGAGAACACAACCACCGCGAACATCACAATAAGCTTCATAGAAGATGGAGATATTAGCATCAGCTACAGTTGCGCTTCGTGGTACATTCACACGATAGCGTGGTGCATGAGCTCGACCAAATACAAAGGTGACATTTTTATCACTTAAGTCAAAGATTGTGCTTGTTGGTTTTGTCTCTCCATCTTTAGTGATATTACAGTCATTGAGTGGAATAA
>Ga0256840_1001396_pt1 | contig 22798 bp, 21 predicted proteins | sample 355202metaG_FD_185969 | JGI IMG/M metagenome (GOLD analysis project Ga0256840, IMG submission 185969) | Hydrothermal vent microbial communities from Mid Atlantic Ridge, Atlantic Ocean - 355-202 | ecosystem: Environmental > Aquatic > Marine > Hydrothermal vents | place: Atlantic Ocean: Mid...
CAGTTTCCACAATTTGCTTTTTTGTAACTATCTTTTTTTGGTACATTGTTTATGCTTAAACAGTGTGGACATATAACTTTCATATATTTCTCCTGTTTTTATTTGTATTATAGCACAAGAGCTACAATAATGTTACTTTCAAGTTATATAGAAATTATAGAATTAGGAAAATCAAAAAAGGAGAGATGATGAAAATATTAGGAAAAATAGCTTTGGCAAGCATTTTGAGTTTAGGCGTTTTATATGCAGGTAGTGCACCAAAAGAGTACCCTAAAGGTCCTGTTGGAGAGATGGTAAAACTAGGTGAACAAATTATGCTGCACACAAGTACGCATCCACTTACAAAAGATTTGGTTGGAAACAAGCTAAATTGTGCTAGTTGCCACTTAAAAGGTGCAGATGGAAAACCTGGAACTGGTGATGGAATTGGTAGTTTTATAGGAACTGCTACATCTTTTCCTGCATATTCAAAAAGAGAGAAAACAGTTCAGACTTTACAAGATAGAACAAATAACTGTTTTATGAGAAGTATGAATGGAAAGCGTCCTATTGTAGATAGTGAAGCTAGTATGGCTATGTATACATACATAACTTGGCTTTCAACAGGTATGCCAATGAAGATGAATGAAAAAGCACCTCTAAGTCCTCACAACATGAAGATATGGCCAAAAAACTTCAAAAAGTTTGCTAAAATTCAGAAAAAAGCAACTCATGATAACTACTTAAATGGTAAAAAACTTTATGCTACAAAATGTGCTATGTGCCATGGACAAAATGGACAAGGTATGGGAAGCTTTCCTCCAGTTTGGGGTAAAAATGCAAAAGGTGAATGGCTAGCTTACAACACAGGTGCTGGTATGAGCAAACTAAATAAAGGCGCAGCATGGGTGCAATCAAATATGCCTTTAGGTCAAGGTGGAAGCTTGAGTGACAAAGAAGCAGCTGATATTATGCTTTTTGTAAATGCACAAGAAAGAGCCGATTTTGATTTACAAAAAGGATTACTTCCAAAAGAGGTAATGGGTTATTATAACTCAAATGTTTTAAAAGAAAAACATAGTGTTCGTAGTAACTTTAGGGCATTAGGGTTAGATATTGATGTCATTAGAGGTGACAAAAAAATCAAGTAACTATTGTAAGCAAAGAGGAGCTATGCTTCTCTTTGCTATAATATTCTTATGAAAAAATTTTACCTTTTAGCATTTGTTGCCCTTAGCACAATATTACTTATACTTTTTGTGTTTTATAACAGATATAGATCCTACTATGAAGAGGAAAAAATAGATTCATATATATCTAAAAATATTGATATTTTAAACAATAACCTAGCATTTGAAAAGCAGTATGCGCTTTCTCTTTCTCACTTTATATCACTAAATAGCAATATAAAACAAGCTTTGCAGTTAAATAATCAAGCTTTAGCACTAAAAGAGATAAACAGTTTTACGAAAGATATAAAAAACTCCACAGGAATTGACAATATAGAGATTCAAGTTCATACGAAAAATCTTGAGGCATTTGCAAGAAATTGGGACAATACTAACTACTTTGGAGTAAAACTAGGTGGCTTTAGAAAAGGTTTAGTAAAGGTTAAAAATACAAAGAAACCATTTGTATCTATTGAGTTAGGGAAAAGACTCAATATAAAAGCCATATCTCCAATACTCGACAAGCAAGATAATTTCATAGGTTCTATTGAGATAATTATGAATTTTAAGAATGTAGAAAAAAGAATTAAAAAGTTTGAATTGAGGATGCTTCCACTTTTAGATGAAAAGTTTATTGACATTGCAATAGATTTGAAAAGTCATAAAAAATTAGGTAGGTACTATGTTGTTGATACTGATTATAATGAAAAACTTTACAAAAAACTTTTAGAGCATAAAGATGTATTTACAAAAGATAAGTTTTACTACAAGATAGATGATAACATCATAGTCTTAGTTCCTATGCTTAGTGTTGGTATACAAGATGTAGGGGTTATTATTCTTTGTATGGATGCTGACATAAGTAAGATTTATAATATTAACACAAAAAAGATAGATAATAGCAACTATAAATTCAACCAAAACAGAAGAGAAGTAATCATAAAATGAGAATTTTATTGCTAGAAGATGACTACTTATATAAGGTAACCATACAAGATTTCCTAGAAGTCAATGGTTACGATGTAGATGATTATGATGATGGTGAGGAGGCCCTTGATGCTATCTACTCAAACTCATATGCACTGTTATTGCTAGATATTAGGGTACCAAGTGTCGATGGCTACGAGATACTTAAAGATATACGCTCCAATGGTGTTGATACTCCTGTGATAATTATGACTTCCTTAACAGACATACAAAATCTAAGTCTTGGCTATGAGCTTGGGTGTAGTGATTATCTTAGGAAGCCTTTTGAACTTAAGGAGTTAAAATATAGAGTTGATTATATCATTAAGACACATAACTTTAAAAGTGCAAATGAAGTGATAAAGATAGATGATATATTTAGCTTTGATACAAAAACCAAAACTCTTTTAAAAGAAGATAAAGCTGTAGATATAGGCAGATATGGTATAGAACTTGTCTCATTTTTAGTGCAAAATAGAGGTCGTTACATCTCGCTTGATACACTCCAAGATATAGTCTGGGAGGGTAAAGAGATAAGCTATGCCGATATTCGGATGTGTGTTAAAAGAGTAAGACAAAAGTGTGGACAAGATTTTATAGTAAATAAAAAGATGGTTGGATACAAGATTGGTTAAGCAGAAATTTTTAAGTATAAAGTATATTATGGCTCAAGCTTTTATACTTGTTTTGATAGTTTCTATTCCTATGCATTTTTACATCAATAGTGAGCTTGAAAATAGAGAATTTAAAGATAGCTTAGAACTCAGTGCATATGCTAAAAGAGTGGCAAACAAGATTTATGAGTTTTCAAATTCTGATGATAGAGAGTTTTATTTTCCAAGGTCCAATATATTTAAAAGTGCCATATATAGTGAGAGTGGCGAGGAGATTTTTTCACTTTTTCAGAAAAAAGTGGCTCCTATAAACTCAAATATCGTTAGAAAAAACGACCATGTTTATATGCAAATAAGTCTAAAAGAGAATGTTTTTAATGCAAGTTACTTGTTAGTTGCAAAGAAGATTACATATGCAAAACTTATTCAAAATGTACTAGCTATTTTGATGGTGGTATCCTTTTTAGTATTTATTTCAACCTTTTTTATCATAAAGCAGAGTTTAGAGCCATATAAAAAGTTCAACCGTTATCTTGAAAACTTTATAAAAGATGCTATGCATGAGCTTAAAACCCCTATAGGTGTTATTATGCTTAATCTTGATGGGTTAGATAATATATATGAAAACAACAAGATGATAAAAAGAGCAAAATCAGCATTGAAAAATATGGTAGTAGTATATGAGGATTTAGAGTTTTTTGTTCGTAAAAATAGAGTAGAGCATCCAAAAGAGAGTATAAACATATCAAAATTTATAAAAAATAGAGTTGAATTTTTTATGGATTTGCTAAACTCTAAAGAGATGGAAGTTGTTTTGGATATAGAAGAGTCTTTGTATGTGAATTTTTCAAAACTAGAACTCTCAAGGATTATAGATAACACTATATCAAATGCCATAAAATACTCAAAAAACAGGAAAAAAATAGAGATAGTATTAAAAAATGATGGCTCAAAGATAGTATTGAAAATCAAAGATGAAGGAAAAGGCATAGAAAATACACAAAAGATTTTTGATAGATATTACCGTGGAGACAAGATTAGCGGTGGTTTTGGTATTGGGCTTAGTATCGTAAAAAATATATGCGATAAAAATGGTGTACATGTAGAGGTAAACTCCAAGCCCAATGAGGGCTCAGAATTTATTTATCTATTTTACTCCTAGGTACAAAATCCAAAACAGTTGCATTTATGCAAAATCTTTGCCTTCCTCCTGGAGCATCATCAAACACATGACCTAAGTGGATACCGCTTTTTTTGGCTATCACTTCGACTCTGCGCATGCCATAACTATTATCTTCTTTCTCTATTGTTGAGCCATCCACTGCTTTATAAAAACTTAGCCATCCCGAGTGAGAGTTAAATCTGTCTCTTGTATCAAAAAGTACATCGCCAGATAGTTTATCTACAAAAACTCCATCGGGAGTATTTTTAAATATATCGTATTGTTTACAGAATCTTCCGTCAGTCCCCTTTTTAAAAGCAACCCTATATGCTTCTGTATCTTCTCCAAGTTTAAAGCTTCCTAGTGCTTTATAGAACTCTTTTTTATCCATATACCCTCTATATGAAAAAATCTCTTTGCCATCTTGTATGAAAAGTATAGTAGGCGTTGCATTAAGGTTTGTTGATATACTAAAGCCTTTTAGCTGCTCTTTTTGTACGGTTCTAAGAGGTAGACTCCCTTTATATGATGAAGTTACATCTTTTTTAAATTTTTCACAATATGGACAGAAAGGAGCATCTATAACTACAATCTCTTTATCCTTAAGTGGCTCTATAAAGGGTAGAGCTTTTTTCTGTTTTTCAAACTTTACTCCAGTTGCATGGTTAGGGCAGTAGCCATTTGGATTTTTTTGTAGATAGTTTTGGTGGTAATCCTCAGCATCATAAAACTTATCTAGTGGTTCAATCTGTGTCGTAATTTTTCCATATCCAGCTTTGCTAAGTAACTTTTGATACTCATCTTTAGTCTCAAAAGCTATGCGTTTTTGATTTTCATTTGTATAGAAGATTGCACTTCTGTAGTTGTTGCCAATATCATTTCCCTGTCTATTTCCTTGAGTTGGATTATGTAGTTCCCAAAACTCTTTTATAAGAGTCTTAGCATCTACTTTTGTATTGTCAAATATAACTTTGACTGACTCTGTATGGTTGACTATGCCTTTTGGTGGATTATACCTATATTTTAAGACTGTATTATAGGTGGGGTTTTGATAATTTCCCCCAGCATAACCTGATTTTACATCTATAACCCCTGGTATACTTTCAAAATGTTTCTCAACACCCCAAAAACATCCTGCACCAAAGACGATACTCTCCTGTTTGGCATACATAGATACCACGATACTCAGTATCAATATTAATTTTTTGATTTCTTCTCCTTTAATTGAAATATAGTTTGTCTCTCATTACTGCTTTTTAGACAAATCTCATATCCATTGTTTTGTGCTAAATTTTTTACTATGCTAAGACCAAGACCAAAGCCACTTTTTTTCCTATTTTTACTTTTTGATATGGTAAAAAATGGCTCAAAAATTTTCTTTTTGTATTTTTCATCTATCTTCTCTCCACTATTTTCAAAATATATAATTTTTTCTAAAGTATATATTTTGATATACCCTTTAGAGGTATATTTTATAGAATTTGTTAGTATATTTATACATATTTTTTTTAAATCTGTTTTGTTAAATGATATTAGTATATCTTCACCAACTTCATTTATATGCTCGATATCTTTACTCTTAGGCAAGATTGGAAAAACTTCATAATTTATAAAGTCTTTTAGATTTATATCTTCTGTACTTTTTTGCTCTTGCATTGAAGTTATAAATTCAAGCATATCAACAGTAAGTTCATCTAAAAACTTAATCTCTTCTCTCATGTGTTTTAGTGCATAAGGAAGCTCTTTTTCACTAATCATGTCATCTTCAATCTCTTCAATATAGCCATTTAATATGGTTATGGGAGTTTTTATATCGTGTGCCATAGATATAAGAAGGTTAGAAAGATTTTGATTTTTTTGTTTAAGGTCCTTAAAAAGATGCTTAAGTTGAGCAGATAAAAAGTTTATATTTTCGTTGATATCTTCTATCTCTTTTATCTTACTCGAGCTTTTATCAAGTATGAAATTTTGATTTTTGATATCTGTTAGTCTAAATTGTATAAAATGGAATTTATTCGAAAGATAGCTACCCAAATAGTAGCTAATAATACCTACAATAGGGGCTAAAAAAATAATTACTAATATAATCTGAATAACCATAGGCATTCCTATGGGTTTGCCTATAATAATATAGGTTAAAAAGGAGCTAATAGCAGAGATTAACAAACCTATAAGAGTGTATATAATCGCAAGAAAAGATTTAATTTTCATACAAGTACCTAACCCTAAATAACCCCAATTTAAGCGATAAGAGAAAAGTTTTAGTGCTAGGCAGATTAGTGAAAGCCTAGCCTTAGCTAAGGTGAACTAATCTAACGACGCAATAGAGCTTTTCTCTTATCGTCCGAAGGAAATTTAAAAGAAGGGGCTACTGTTTCGTTAAAAACTTTTGAAGCACAACAAGTGCAACTTCAAGTTTTTGCCTCGCATTAGCCCCTTCTTTTAAATTCTTAAGTTGGGGTTATTTAGGGTTAGGTACTTATTTTATACCCCATTCCTCTTACTGTTTTTATGATGTCTTTGTCATAAAACTGTTTCACTTTCTCTCTTATGTGATATATGTGGCTGTTGATACCTTGCTCATCGATTTCACCAAAGTAGTTATCGTATATGATTTGAGCTAAATCTGCTCTTGAATAGACTCTATTTTTGTTGTTTATAAGCACGCTTAAGATGAGGTATTCGCTTGGAGTAAACTCTATCTTAAAACCACCTACTATGATCTCTTTAGCTTCTTCATTTAGCATGATATCACATAAGGACTTAGCATCTGTTTGTGCTATTTCTTCTTTTCTCTTAAAAAGTGATTTGATTTTTATTGCTAACTCTTTTGCCGAAAAAGGTTTAGCAATATAATCATCTACACCAAAATCATAACCTTTGGTTTTAAACTCAATAGTATCTAAAGCACTTATCATGATAATCAAAGTATTTTTTGATTTTTGACGGATATGCTGGCATATTTCAAAGCCATCCATATAGGGAATCATAACATCTAAAGTAATCAGATCATACGAGTTTGCATTGATTTTGTTTAGTGCTTCTTTTCCATCCCGAGCGATATCTACATTATAGATATCACTCTTTAGACGGTTTTTAATAAAGTTTACAATAGTCTCTTCATCTTCGACTATAAGTATATTCTTTTTCATAGAAATCTTTCTTTTTTATGATTGTAACAAAAAAGGTAAAAAAGTATGTTTACATACTTGGCTTAACTAGATGCCAAACACCTTTTTTGCCATCACCATTTATATCATTTGCTTTTGTATCTTTAAAAAAGTAGTAGAGTGGCTTAGACTTGTAAGTTGTTTGCATTGCTCCATTGTCTCTTTTAATCATACCAAAATCTTCTGCTTTAATATGTGCAGGAAGTTTTAAATTAGTTATGTCCCCAGCAAATACAGGCCATTTTACCTCACAACCATTGTAGCAGTTTGATTTGTTTTTCATATCTTTATCAAAAGTATAAAGAGCCATTCCTCTACTGTCCATCAAAAATGCTGGTTTAACATCATCTTTTGAATCCATTGACATATAACCGTTATTGCTTGCAGTACATCCTGCAAAAAGTAGTGTTGCAGCTGCAGCTGCTAGTGTAAGTTTAAGTTTCATTTTTTCTCCTAGAAATTGTTTGTATAAAATTATAGTTTTAGTTTATGGAGATTCTATGAAGATTGGGTATAATTCTAATAAAAAAGGATAGAAAATGTTAAAAATAGGTGATAAAGCACCAGAATTTACCCTTCCAAATCAAGATGAGGTAGAGATAAGTCTTAGAGATTTAGAAGGCAAGTGGGTAGTTCTGTACTTTTACCCAAAAGATAATACCCCAGGATGTACCACAGAAGCTTGTGAGTTTACTGAAGCTCTTCCAGATTTTGATGGACTAAATGCAGTTATACTTGGAGTAAGCCCAGATAGCCCTAAGAAACACTCAAATTTTATAGCTAAAAAAGACCTGCTCATTACACTTTTAGCTGATGAAGATAAAAAAGTATGTGAAGCATATGGTGTTTGGCAACTAAAAAAGATGTGCGGCAAGGAGTATATGGGAGTAGTTCGATCAACTTTTATAATAGACCCAAGCGGTAAAATAGCAGCTATATGGGAGAAAGTTAGAGTAAAAGGTCATGTTGAAGCAGTAAAGCAAAAGCTCAGCGAGCTACAAACTATTTAGCAAAAATAGCAATCCTTGCTATATGCTTTTTTGCCATATAGCAGGATGCACCAAAGTAGTGTTTTGACATGTCAATCAAATTTTTACTTCTAGTGCACTCTCTATCCATCTATCTCTTTTTGCCTCTTGTGTTGCTGGTGGTGAAATCTCTATTTTAGTACTTTCTACTTTGTATTTTTTAACCAATTCTGATTTGATTGCTTCTGCCCTTTTGCTAGCTAATTTCTCTAAATCCTCTTTTTTTACATCTATATGAACTGTTATACTTTTTTGTACTTCATTGTTAAATGCTACAATATCAAGTTTGGGTTTAGAGATTTTTTTAGTTTTATTGTCATCATCTTTTTGAACAATCTGTGTTGTAAACTCTTTTTTTAGCTCATTGTATTGTTGTTTGGAAAATGTCTTTATATATAAACTTTTTAGAACAGAACCATATACATCACTCTGATTTGCACCTTTTTTTACTACTCTAAGCTCTTTGTTTATCAGGGTCTTAAACCTCTGTTTTTGTAGTTCGTACTTGTCTATTTTGCTATCATATCCACCAGATATACTTAGTTTTATAGACGGTCTTTTTGAGAGTATTTTTGCAAGATTTTCTAGCTTTTCATGCTCTGTAGATATAATTTTATATGATCCTTTATCAAAGTCAATTGCTTTTAGTTTATCCCCATCAATCCCCATCATCTCACCCAAGATTCTAAATGGGGCAGCCACAATCCCTGTAATCATATTTCCAAGTGCTCTCCAAACAACACCACCATAGCTAAAATCTGGATCATTTATATCCCCTTTTACTGGCATATTGATATCAATCTGACCATTTTCATCTTTTAAAAGTGCAATTGCAAACTCCAAAGGAAGGCTAGTGGCATCTGGACTGTCTACAATCTCACCTAGTGTAAGAGTATCTATATTCATTTTATTATCTCCGACTAATCTTTCATTTTCAAGTTTGTACTTCAAATCCATAGAGAGTTTCCCTTTTTTGATTTTGTAGCCTACAAACTTGCTGGAGTACGGGGTTAAAGAAGTTAAGTCAATATTTTTAAACAGTATATTTAAAGATGAGTCTTTAGTCAGGTCAAGAGGCAGAAGCCTACCCTCTATATCGGCATATCCATACTTGTCTATTTTACCAGTTAGTTTTAAATTAGCTGGTATTGTTGATTGAAAGTCTAGTGTTGAAAAATCACCATTTAGGCTATGTATATGAGTTTTAAAAGGAAATGGAAGTGAAAAATCACTAAAATCTGATGTTCCATTGACTAGTTTCATGGGACCTATTTTGATTTTGATGCTACTATTGTTATCATTTTTTGCTGTTGAATTGCTATCTTTTATGAGTCCTGCAAAGTTGGTTTTACCTTTTTCATCTATGTGTGCTTTAACAAAAGGCTCATCTAGGTTTAAGCGTTTTATAGTGAGTTCCATAGGGTCATGAACATAGCGAAGAGCAATGATATCTAGCTTCTTCCATTGAAGAAGTTTTTCTCCATCATTTGTATTTATTAAAAGACGATTAATATCTATATCACTAGATGTGTTTAGTTTTAGACTATTTTGGTAGCTTAGTTGTATATCTGTTTTTGTATCTATAGTTGCACTTTTTAATTCAAAATTCACATATGGTTTTAGGTATGCAAGATAGTGAGTGGCGTCAAACTTTTTCAAATCAAAACTCGAAGAGAGTTTAAAAGGCTTGGTTGTTATGCTTCCATTAGAGTTTAGTTGAGAAGTTTTGTTAAGCTTCGTAGAAAGTTTATAAGTTATGGGCTTGTTTTTCTCTTGTGAGATATCTTTTACATGCAGAGATAGTTTTGAGAGTTCTGTTTGGATTTTAGTTTTGCTTAAGCTATCGTCCAAAACTATATGGGCATTGTCGATGATGGCATCTTTAAGGTAGAAGTTAAAACTGCTAGATTTCTCTTTGCTTGTATTTTTAGAGTTCGGTTTTACTAGCCCATCAAAGTTTGTTGTCCCATCTTTATAAACATATGCCCTTAGATATGAATCATCAAGTTTTAGTTTTTCTATGCTTAGTTTCATTGGGTTGTGAACATAGTGTAGGTTGTCTATACCTAAGTTTTTCCATAAAAGAAGCTTGTCTCCATTGTTTGTATTTATCAAAAGATTACTGATATCTATGTCGCTAATTAGGTCTAGTTTTAGAGCATCTTTATAACTAACATCTACTTTAGCTTTTGCACTTATGTTTGCACTGTCTAGTTTGAAGTTTATAAATGGTTTTATATACTCAATAAAATCATTGGAATTTAAGTTTGAAACACTGATAGTGCTTTTAAGATTAAATGGCTCAGTTATAACAGACCCAAGTGCATTGATATGGCTTTTTTTGTTGAGCTTGGTATCAAGTGAGTATGTTATGGGGATATTTTTATCAAGTGAGATATCTTTAACATTTATAGAAACATTTGAGAGGTTGTATGGTATTTGTTTGTTTGTCATATTGTCTATAAAAGTTACTATACCATTGTCAATAGTAGTATCTTTAAGATGAAAGTTCCACTTATCTTCTGTTTCTTGATTTGGCTTTGTTTTTTGTTTTTTGATTTTACTTGTAAAGGCATTGGTGATTGTTAGGTCTCCATTTTCGTTGAGCAGAGTGAAAAGATTTGGTTTACTTATAGTTGCTTTTTCTATGTCAATTGATTTTTTTAGTAGGTCGAAGTATATACCATCTACTGCTATGTTTTGGACATCAACAACAGAGTGATTTGTGGTTTTGTTTATAAAAAGGATATTATTTAAAGATAGACTAGCTCCATTGATACTAACATCAACCTCTTTTGAAAGGTCTATTTGGTAAGGTATGTTTAAGTTTATCTCTCCATTACTCAAGATTGCTTCAAAGTCAGATATGGTGTATTTGTATAGTTTTGGTAAACTTATGTTCTTTGCAGTTACCTCTCCATATATCTTTAGTGGATTTAGTCTCATACCACCTTCCCAAAAGAGCTCTCCATGGTTGTTTATCTTTGTATAAAAAGAGTATGCATTCAAATCATCTGGTTTTGTACTGATATCGTGAGCCATAAAATTTATAGGTCCAAAATCAACACTAAAAGGATTGGCTTTTCTTAAATCTTTAAAGTTCAAACCTCCATTTGTAATTGAAAATTTATATAGTGTAAATATGATTGAAGATGGTTCGCTCTTTTTCTCTTCTTTAGTATTTTTTGGGCTTGGAGGAAGTATGTTTTCTAGGTTTAGTTTTCCATTTTTATTTAATGCTGTATATAGTTTTGGTGAATCTATCTTTATGTTTTTAAATAAAACAGTGCTATTCAAAAGAGCAATTGGAGAATAATCAACAAAGATTTGCTTTATACTGAGAGCAGGCTTGTTGTTTAGGTCTTTTAAAAGTATATCGTTGAGAGTAAGGCGAAAAGTATATGGGTTAAATTTTGTCTCTCCTAGCTCTACATGTAGACCAATTTTGTCTTTTAAAATCGGTGAAAGTTTGTTGGTTAAAAACCAAGGAATGAGTATAAAGCCAAAAGCTGTATATGTCAAAGATAGAACTAAAACCCAAAATCTAAAACTTTTTAAATATTTCACCTTTTTTACCCTTGAAAATTAAGATATAATCATTTTATCATTTCAAATAGAAAAAAAGGTTTAAATTTTGTTAGTTCATATATGTTGTTCTGTTGATAGTCACTTTTTTCTGCAAAAACTGCAAAAACTTTACCCGCAAAAAGAGTTGATTGGTTTTTTTTATGATCCAAATATACACCCATATAGTGAGTACCAACTTCGTCTTTTAGATGTGCAAAGAAGCTGTGATAAGCTTGGAATTAGGCTTATAGAGGGCGAGTATGATTTTGAAGGTTGGTTAGAAGCCGTAAAGGGCTTTGAAGATGAACCAGAAAAAGGAAAGCGATGTTCTATCTGTTTTGACAACCGCCTTGAGACAACAGCAAAACAGGCAGTAAAACTTGGTATAAAAGAGATTACAACAACACTTTTAACTAGCCCAAAAAAGTCTATCGAACAGCTAAAAGCAAATGCTTTTGAGATTGAAAAAAAATACTCTTTGCATGTAGACACGCCAGATTTTAGAGTAGATGGTGGAACACAGGAGCAGTTTGCATTGGCTAAAAAAGATATGCTATATCATCAAAACTATTGTGGTTGTATGTTCGCTCTTGGAAAACAAAGAGCTTCTCAAAATAGAATCAATGATGAGCTTATGAGCCCAATTACAAAACAGGTTTTACCTTCATCTATAGAAGAGAGAATCGAGCTTTATGAAAAAGTAATAGAGTGCGAACAACAAGAGATAAAATTTAGATTAAAAAGAGAAAAGTTTTTAAATTATAGACTTTTTAGTGGCTTAGTGAGAGAGGGGAAAAGTAGAGTCGTACCAAGTTACATACTTTTTTATTCAACCCTAAATAGGGAGTTTACTAGAGGTAAAATAGAGCATATTGAGGATGGAATTGGTTACTTTAATCGTGAAGAGATAATCTTTTTAGATATAAAAAAACTAAATGAGCTTTTAAAAACTTCATATAGTTGCGTGAGGGAACTTATAAAAACACCTCTACATGTAGAGCATGAAATCAAACTAAGATATAGCCTCTCTAGTGGTTTTTTACAGACACTTAACCCCATAATTGTTATAGATAAACTGGAGTTAAAAAAGTACGAAATTCTAATTAAATCAAAAACTTATAATGATGTTAGAGAAAATTTAGTTAAATTTAGATAAAATAGAAAAATTTTTATAAAAGGCTTTAATTTGACTAATATAGATGTTGTAGAGATTCAGAAAATCTTACCTCATAGATTTCCATTTTTATTGATTGATAGAATTACAGACCTAGTAGAGGGCGAGTCTATTGAGGGTTTTAAAAATGTAACAATTGGAGAGCATATATTTCAAGGACATTTTCCAAATCACCCAATATACCCAGGTGTTATGATCGTTGAAGGTATGGCACAAGCTGGTGGAGTGTTGGCATTTAAAAGTGCAAGCAAAGAGGATCAAGAGGCTGCGAAAGATAAGGTAGTTTACTTTATGAGCATAGACAAGTGTAAGTTTAGAAGCCCTGTAACTCCTGGTGATAGACTGGTTTATAAGCTAAATGTTATAAAACAAAGAGGCAATATCTGGGTTTTAGGAGCAAAAGCATTTGTAGATGATAAGTTGGTTTGTGAAGCTGAACTTAAAGCGATGATTGTAGATAAGTAGACGAACAATGTCAAATATTCACCCACAAGCGATTATAGAAGATGGAGCAAATATAGCTGAAGATGTCAAGATTGGAGCTTTTAGTTTTGTTTCAAAAGACACTATTCTAAAAAGCGGTGTTGAAGTGATGCAGGGTGCACAGATTTATGGAAACACTTTTGTAGATACCAATACAAAAATTTACCCTTATGCGGTAGTCGGAATGCCTCCCCAAGATAGTGGCTACACAGCAGAAGATGATGTTAAAGTTACTATTGGGAAAAATTGCAAGATACGAGAGTTCGTAACCATAAATGCAGGAACAAAGCATGGCGGTGGAGTTACTCGCATTGGTGATTACTGTTTTATTATGATTTACTGTCATATAGCACATGATTGTCAAATCGGTAACAATGTGACTATGGCAAACAATGCAACATTAGCAGGACATGTCGAAGTTGGTAGCTTTACTGTTATTGGTGGCTTGACTCCTATTCATCAGTTTGTAAAGATTGGAGAGGGCTGTATGATTGGTGGGGCTAGTGCAATTAGTCAAGATATACCACCATTTTGTTTAGCTGAAGGTAACCGTGCAGTTGTAAAAGGTCTAAATGCAATAGGGCTTAAAAGAAGATTTGAAAGAGATGATATAAGAGCACTTCAAGGTGCATTTAGGAAACTTTTTAGAAGTGGAAAAGCTATCAAAGATGTGGCAAATGAGCTTTTAGAAAATGAAAAAAATGAAAAAGTATTGCAACTGTGTAGCTTCATAAAAGAGACTACAAGAGGCATACCTTACGAAAGAAATAGCAATAAATGAGTGCAGAAATAACTACTTTGTGTTTCAGTCGTGAGGAATTTTTTAGGGACTTTGTTCCTGAAAAAGAGGAGAGACAAATGAGAGGAAAAAATAAGATGATAATAACTATAAGAAGAAGCTTTAGTGATAGGGGAGTATATGAAAGAGTGTAGCTTTTGCGGCTCTAGAGAGAGTAATGATACAAGACTGATAGCAGGAGAGGGTGTTTTTATATGTGAACACTGTGTGGTTTCTGCTCACAAGATATTTTTCGGTGATTTAAAAGATGACAATAAAAAAGAGAATAAAGACCTTATAGAGCAAGAGCTTTTAACTCCAAAACAGCTAAAGAAAATGTTAGATAAGTTTGTAATCGGACAAGATAGAGCAAAAAAAGTGTTCTCTGTTGGAGTTTATAACCACTATAAAAGAATTTTTAAACAAGGTGTAGTTGAAGATGATACAGAGATATCAAAATCAAATATACTTCTAATTGGACCAACAGGAAGTGGAAAAACTCTTATGGCTCAAACTATGGCAAAATTTTTAGATGTTCCAATTGCGATTAGTGATGCAACGAGTTTGACAGAAGCTGGTTATGTTGGAGAAGATGTAGAAAATATTTTGACAAGACTGCTTCAAGCAGCAGATGGCGATGTTAAAAGAGCAGAGCAAGGCATCGTGTTTATAGATGAGGTAGATAAAGTAGCTCGTATGAGTGAAAATCGCTCAATCACTAGAGATGTTAGTGGTGAGGGAGTTCAACAAGCACTTCTTAAAATCATAGAAGGAAGTTTGGTAAATATCCCACCAAAAGGCGGAAGAAAGCATCCAAATCAAGAATTTTTGCAGATTGATACGGCAAATATACTCTTCATTTGTGGTGGTGCATTTGATGGGCTTGAAGAAATTATCAAAAGAAGAATAGGTAGCAATGTTCTTGGCTTTGATCAAGAAAAGAGAGCAAAAAGTGATGATATAAAACTGTTTGAGAAGATAGAGCCAGATGACTTAGTTCATTATGGTCTGATCCCTGAGCTTATTGGGCGTCTTCATGTTACAGCTACTCTTGGCGAGATTACAGAAGATGAGATGGTTAGAATTTTAACTGAACCAGAAAATGCGATATTTAAGCAGTATAGAAAACTTTTTGCGATTGACAATGTAGAGCTAAATTTTGAAGAAGAGGCGCTAGTAGAGGTTGCAAAGCTATCTATAAAACGAAAAACAGGTGCAAGAGGTTTGAGAAGTATTATGGAAGAGATTATGACAGATATCATGTATGAGCTTCCTGAGCTTGATGGTTATGAGGTGCTAATCACAAAAGATGTAGTAGTAAATGGCGAGAAGCCGTTATATATTAAAAAAAATAAGAAGAGTGCATAATGATTTTAGACAATTTAATTGGTTTTTTCTCAAACGATATGAGTATAGACCTTGGAACGGCAAATACACTTGTATTGCTAAAAGGTAAGGGTATCATTATCAATGAGCCATCAGTTGTTGCGGTTCAAAGAGACAAGTATGGTAGACAGAAGATTTTAGCAGTAGGTAAAGAGGCTAAGAATATGGTCGGTAAAACCCCCGGAAATATAGAGGCGATTCGTCCTATGAGAGATGGAGTCATTGCTGATTTTGATATGACAGAGAAGATGATCAGATATTTTATAGAAACTGCACATAAGAGAAAAAGTTTTTTAAGACCTAGAATTATTATCTGTGTTCCTTATGGGCTTACCCAAGTAGAGAGAAAAGCAGTTCGTGAGTCAGCGATGAGTGCTGGTGCTAGAGAAGTATTTTTGATTGAAGAGCCAATGGCAGCTGCAATTGGTGCTGGGCTTCCAATTCGTGATCCAAAAGGAAGCTTAGTTGTTGATATTGGTGGTGGAACAACTGAGATCGGTGTAGTTTCACTAGGCGGACTTGTAATTTCTAAATCAATAAGAACAGCAGGAGATAAGATAGACCTTGCAATTGTTGAGTATGTTAAGAAGAAGTACAACTTACTTATTGGTGAGAGAACTGGTGAAGAGATTAAGATTGAGATAGGTACTGCAATACTTCAAGATGAGCCACTTGTTATGATGGTAAAAGGAAGAGACCAAGTTAGTGGACTTTTGAGCAGAATTGAGTTAACAAGTGAAGATGTAAGAGATGCAACAAAAGAGCCACTTCGTGAGATAGCAGATGCACTTAAAGATGTACTTGAAGTTATGCCTCCAGATCTTGCTGGTGATATAGTTGAAAATGGTGTTGTTCTTACTGGTGGTGGAGCATTGATACGAGGCATCGATAAGTACCTCTCAGATATTGTAAAACTTCCTGTTTTTGTAGCAGATGAGCCACTTTTAGCAGTTGCAAAAGGTACGGGAAAAGCACTTGATGAGATAGGACTACTGCAACAATTGGCAAATGAATAGATTTAAACTTAAACTTTTCATAGTAGTTTTAGTGCTTATATCGCTAAAATATGGAGATGATATAAGAGGTGTGTTTTCTAAAAACAGCAATGCCTCTATCTCTTTTTATCTTGATGTAAAAAAGGCCATTAAAGATAAGATAGATGAGCATTTTTATCAACAAAAAGAGATACAAGAGCTTAGAGTTGCAAATTTGCACCTTCAAAACTCAGCAGAGGTACTAAGCGCATTTGCCTCAAAGTTAAATGATATGTTAAAACTCAATGGCTTAGAAGAGTATGCGCCTAGAGTTAAGCTTATTCGTTCAAACTCATATGTAAATTTGAATGATTTTTATAAGGTTTGGGTAGATTATAAGGATTTTAACTCTTCTCGTATCTATGGCTTATTAAACCATGGAAGTAGCGCGGGGATTGTAGTAGAAAAAGATGGGAATCCTTTGGCTCTACTTTTAGGAGATCCTAAATCAATTTTTTCTGTTTTTGTTGGAGAGAGCAAAATCCCAGGTGTTGTGATGGGAAAGAAAAAAGAGGTTCAAGTACGATATATTCCTCTTTGGATGAATCCTAAAGTTGGAGATGAAGTAATAACAAGTGGATTAGATGGTATATTTTTCAAAGGTGTTCCAGTTGGAATTGTTAAAAAAGTTATAAAAGAGGAGCTATCAAAAACTGTAGTTATTGAGCCATATAGTAAGATTACAGTACCTTCGTACTATCATATCATAGAGCAAAATTGAATTCAGAACCACATTTTGGAATTGAATTGAATTTTACATAGGATATAAAAATGCCAAAAAGAGAAGATATAAAAACCATTTTGCTGATAGGATCTGGTCCCATCATCATAGGTCAAGCATGCGAGTTTGACTACTCAGGAACACAAGCGACGAAAACACTCAAAGAGTTAGGCTATAGAGTTATTTTAGTAAACTCAAATCCAGCTACAATCATGACAGACCCTGAGTTTGCGGATAGAACTTATGTGGAACCTATCAATGAAGAGATCATTGCAAAAATTATAAAAAAAGAGAATGTAGATGCAGTTTTACCAACTATGGGTGGACAAACAGCACTCAATGTTGCTATGAGTATGCATGATAAAGGTATGCTAGAGGGTATTAAATTTCTTGGAGCAAATCCAGCAGCTATAAAAAAAGGTGAAGATAGACAAGAATTTAAAGAAGCGATGATAAAAATAGGCATGGACCTGCCTATAAGTAGATATGCTTACAACATGGAAGATGCTATGAAGGCAGCAGAGACTATAGGCTTTCCACTTATCATCCGTGCTTCTTATACACTTGCTGGTGGGGGAAGTGGTGTTGCTTATAATATCGATGAGTTTAAGGAGCTTGCAGCTACTGGACTTGAGATTAGCCCTATTACAGAAATACTGATTGAAGAATCACTCTTGGGTTGGAAAGAGTATGAGATGGAGGTTATTAGAGATAGTGCAGATAACTGTATCATCGTCTGCTCAATCGAAAACTTTGATCCTATGGGAGTTCATACAGGAGATAGTATAACTATGGCTCCTGCTCTAACTTTGACCGACAAAGAGTATCAGAAGATGAGAAATGCATCTTTTGCAATTTTGCGTGAGATTGGTGTAGACACAGGTGGAAGCAATGTTCAGTTTTCAGTGTGTCCAAAGACAGGTCGTATGACTGTTATTGAGATGAATCCAAGAGTTAGTCGCTCTTCAGCATTAGCATCAAAAGCAACAGGCTATCCAATAGCAAAAGTTGCAACTCTTTTAGCAGTTGGTTTTACTCTTGATGAAATTACAAATGACATCACAGGAACTGCAGCATCTTTTGAGCCAGTCATTGACTATATAGTTACAAAAATTCCTCGTTTTACATTTGAAAAATTTCCTATGGCAGAGAGCACTCTTACAACTAGCATGAAAAGTGTTGGAGAGGTTATGGCAATAGGAAGAACCTTTAAAGAGTCTTTTCAAAAAGCACTTTGTTCACTTGAAACAGGACTGAGTGGCTTTGATGAGATAACATATGATGATGAGAAACTTAAACAAGAGATAAGAAGACCAAATGAAGTAAGAATGTTGTGTGTTATGGAGGCTATGGGTCGTGGTATGAGTGTTGATGAGCTTCACGAGTTGAGTCGCATAGACAAGTGGTACCTAAATCAGTTTAGAGAGATATTAGAGCTTGAGAAAAAGCTAGATATGTTTGCATTAAATGACGAAAAACTCCTAAGACGGGCAAAAAGTTATGGTTTCTCAGATAAAAAGATAGCATGGTTGATCAATAAGTATGACAACTTAGAACTTACCCAAAATGATATATATACAGCTCGTTCAAAGCTTGGAATCGAGTTAGAATATAACGAAGTAGATACTTGTGCAGCAGAATTTAAGTCCCTTACTCCATACCTCTACTCTACAACCAATATCACTAAACTACCAAAACAAAAAGTACAAAAGAGTGATAAGAAAAAAGTTATGATTATTGGTGGTGGACCAAATAGAATTGGACAGGGAATTGAGTTTGACTACTGTTGTGTTCATGCCTCTTATGCCCTTCGTGATTTGGGAGTTACAACCATCATGTACAATTGTAATCCTGAAACTGTCTCAACAGACTATGATACAAGTGATATACTCTACTTTGAGCCAATTGATTTTGAACATGTAAGAAGTGTAGTTGAGCGAGAAAACCCAGATGGCATTATAGTTCATTTTGGTGGGCAAACTCCCCTTAAAATCGCAAAAAGATTAACAGTAATTGGTGGTAAAATTATCGGAACAACTGCAAGAGTTATTGATGAAGCTGAAGATAGAGAGAAGTTTTCTAAGTTTTTATTAGATAATGAGATAAAACAGCCAAATAATGCAACAGCAACTAGCAAAGAAGAGGCTATTAAGTACTCTAAAGAGATTGGCTATCCAATTTTAGTCCGCCCTTCTTATGTGCTTGGTGGTCGTGGTATGAGAACAGTTTATAATGAAGATGAGTTAAATCAGTATATGGATGAGGCGGTAAGTGTATCTCATAACTCTCCTGTTCTTCTTGATCAGTTTCTTGATCGTGCCATTGAGCTAGATGTTGATGCAATTTGTGATGGCAAAGATGTTTATATCGGTGGTATTATGCAGCATATAGAAGAAGCAGGAATCCATAGTGGGGATAGTGCTTGTTCTTTACCAACTGTAAGTTTAAGTGACAGATTAACTAAAATAGTAGAAAATCAAACTAAAAAAATAGCACTAAACCTTGGTGTAGTTGGTCTTATGAATATACAGTATGCAATTTATAAAGATGAGTTATATATGATTGAGGTAAATCCAAGAGCAAGTAGGACTGTACCATTTGTCTCTAAAGCAACAGGAATTCCTTTAGCAAAAGTAGCAACTCGTGTTATGTGGCAAGGTGATTTAAGAGAGGCATTGAAGTTTTATGATAAGTATAATGTAGTTGAAGAAGTAGATAATATTTTAAAACCAAAACTAAAAGGGCATATCTCTGTGAAAGAGGCGGTTTTTCCGTTTAGTAAACTTGCAGGTGCAGATTTGATTCTTGGACCAGAGATGAAAAGTACAGGTGAAGTTATGGGTATTAGTGATTCATTTTCAACATCTTTTGCAAAATCTCAGATAGCATCCAGTAATATGATTCCAGGAAGTGGAACAGTTTTTATATCTTTAACTGATGAAGATAAAGCATATGCAAAAGATATTGGAATAGGTTTTGAAAAACTTGGATTTAAAATACTTGCAACAGGTGGAACTCACAATGCTCTTGTAATGGCAGGAGTTAACTCAGAGTTTGTCCATAAAATAAGTGAGGGTAGACCAAATATTGAAGATAAACTTAAAAATGGTGATGTTGATTTGATGATAAACACAAGTGATGAGAAATCAAGCAAAGATGATGCTAAAAAAATCCGTCAATCTGTTCTTAGATTCAATATACCATATTTCACTACAATAGCAGCTGCTCGTGCAGCAGCTCAATCAATTGAGCATGTTGAAGATGGAAGTGCATTAGAGCCCAAAGCACTTCAAGATTACCTTAAGTAAAAAAATGAACCCACAGTTGGTATATTTAGTACAAACTGAAACGACTGTGGGCTTTTTGTCTCAAAATAGTGAAAAACTAGCAACTTCAAAACAGCGTAATAAAAAGCAACCATTTATCAGATGTGTAGACTCCTTAGAGACACTAAAAGAGTTTGCAAGAGTTCCAACTAAGTTTAAAAACAGAGTTAGGCGACAAAAACAGACTACTTTCGTTTATCAAAACTCAGAAGCACTTAGAGTTATAAAAGATGAAACACATCTAAAGTTTTTAAAAAAACTAAAATGGGCATACTCATCTTCAGCAAATTTGACGGGAGAAAAATTTGATGAGAGCTATGCAAAGCAAAAAGCTGATATAATAGTAGAAGATGAGCGAGGTTTTTTTGAGAGTAAAGCATCGCAAATGATAAAAATAAATCAAAAAAAGGCAAGGAGGCTAAGATGATAAACAGAATTTTTGGCTCATTTTTTATGGGTTTTATATTTATCAGTATTCTTGATTTTCTCTATTTTATAGGATTAAAGCTTCACTATTTTGATTTTTATAAGATAGATGTGTATTTCAATGTACTCTTTGTAGACAATCAAAATTTTTATATTATTGTGCCATTATCACTACTAGTAGGCTATTTACTTATGTATAGTTCTTTTGTTAAGATATTTATGAAAATCTATATCATAACTATTTTACTTTTTGTAACCACTCTTTATGAGCCCATAGGAAAAACTCTTGGGGAGTCAGTCTTTTTAAAACAAAATCAACGCTATAAGTTAGGATCTACAACATTTAGTGGAGATAGACTCTATAAGGGAAGAAATAACATATATATATACAGAAAAGATCTAAAAAAAACAGTTAAACTTCCTCTTGGTGATGTAGAAAATATTACCTATTGAGCTAATAACCTTTTAATAGCCAAAGCAGATAGTGCTAAACCAAAACTCCCTGTAACTCCTACAAAACTTCCAAGTCCTTTGCAGTTTGGTAGTTCACTTGAGAAAACTACATCAAATTTCTCTTTAAAACCTACTTGTTTTAGCTCACTTCTAAATTTCTTAGCAAGCCCATCTGTATGAGTTTTCCAGATATCTACCACCTCTATTTTGGTGGGATCTAATTTTTTTGCCCCTCCCATTGAACTTATGAGTTTGTGTGAGCATTTTTTTGCTATAGCAACTTTAGCAGACATATCATCTATAGCATCAATAACTAAATCAAATTCATCAAAGTCAAACTCCTCTACCCACTGAGGTGTAATCTTTAAATTATACCCTTGTATATTAGGATAAAGCTCTTTCATCCTATCTACTTTTACCATGCCAATGGCTTCGCTTCCTAGTTGCCTGTTTTGATTTGTTATTTCAAATGTATCAAAATCTACTACCGTAATCGAGCCGACTCCTGTACGATACAAAGAGTCTAAGCAGAACCCACCAACTCCACCAACTCCTAGAAGTAAAACTTTTGAACTTTGAAGTTTTTCAAAACCATCTTCAAAAAGCAGTTTAGTCCTTGCAAATCTATCCATCTATCCACTCTTTTAGATTTTCTATCTCTTCATAAGCACTCATATCCAGCTTTATAGGAGTTATTGAAACAAAACCATCATCAATAGCACTCAAATCACAAGTTTTATTTTCGCTAGGCTGCCAATCAAGAACATGAGCTCCTATCCAATAATACTCTTCACCTCGGGGATTTTTATGTATATGTGCATCATTTCCATATCCTTTACTACCTGCATGAGTTATTTTAATCCCCTTGCATGTAGACATATCAATTGGCGGTATATTTATATTTAAAAATCTTCTTTTTTGAAGAGGAAATCCACCTTCAAGTACTTTTTTAGCAATATCATAAGTATATTGTTGAGCTAACTTATAGCCATATTTTTCTATAGACTTTGGTCCATCACTATAAACTTGAGATACAGCAATAGCAGGGACACCTTGAAGCACAGCCTCCATAGCTGCCGCCGCAGTTCCACTATATGTGATATCTTCCCCCATATTTGAGCCGTTATTAATACCACTTACTACTAAATCAGGAAGACCCTTATCTTTAAAAAGTGCATATAAAGAGAGATAAACACAATCACTAGGCGTTCCATCATCTAGCTTGTAAAAGTTTTCACTAAGCTCAATAAGCTTCAAAGGCCTAGTCAAAGTCAAAGAGTGCCCACAAGCAGACTTCTCAGTAGTAGGTGCGACAACTATAACCTCACCTAAAGGCTTTAGGGCTTCTACAAGAGCCTTTAG
>Ga0256840_1001397_pt1 | contig 22788 bp, 19 predicted proteins | sample 355202metaG_FD_185969 | JGI IMG/M metagenome (GOLD analysis project Ga0256840, IMG submission 185969) | Hydrothermal vent microbial communities from Mid Atlantic Ridge, Atlantic Ocean - 355-202 | ecosystem: Environmental > Aquatic > Marine > Hydrothermal vents | place: Atlantic Ocean: Mid...
CATTCTGGTGATGTAACGGGTTTAACGCGTTTGCCAGGTGTAGGTAAAAAGACAGCCGAACGATTAATTATAGAAATGAGAGATCGTTTACCTAAGCCAGAAGATCAGCAAGAAATAAGCGGATTATTACAAACAGTGCCTCGCAATATTGAAGATGAAGCCGTTGCTGCATTATTAGCGCTTGGCTATAAGCCTGCCCAAGCAAGTAAAATGGTAGCGAGTTATTCAGGGGCAAAAAACTCGGTAGAAGAAATTGTGCGTAATGCTCTTAAGGCAAGTTTATCGTGAATGATGATTTTGACAAGGTCGCTGCTGCTGCTAACGGAGATCGTTTAATTTCCCCTGTTGCAGGGTTTGATGATGTTGTTAATGATATAGAAGAAAAAATCCGCCCAAAATATTTAAAAGATTACATAGGGCAACCCATCGTGCGCGAGCAGATGGAAATATTTATCCCCGCAGCAAAAGCACGTAACGAAGCACTAGATCATGTGCTCATTTTTGGCCCCCCAGGTTTAGGTAAAACCACGCTCTCACATATCATTGCTAATGAGCTAAACGCCAATTTGCGCCAAACATCAGGCCCCGTTTTAGAAAAAGCAGGTGACCTTGCTGCATTGCTTACAAACCTTGAAGAAAATGATGTTTTATTTATAGATGAAATTCATCGCCTAAGCCCAGTGATAGAAGAAATACTCTACCCTGCAATGGAAGATTTTCAACTAGATATTATGATAGGTGAAGGCCCTGCCGCACGCTCAATAAAACTCGATTTACCACCATTTACACTTGTTGGAGCAACTACCCGAGCAGGTTTACTCACCTCTCCACTGCGTGATCGTTTTGGCATTGTGCAACGCTTAGAATTTTATAATGTAGAAGATCTAAGTTACATCGTTACCAGAGCAGCAGGCATAATAAAAGTAGAAATAGATGATAAAGGAGCAACAGAGATAGCAAAGCGTTCAAGAGGAACTCCACGAATAGCCAACCGTTTATTACGCCGTGTGCGAGATTACGCACAAGTAAAAAGTGATGGGAAAATAACGAAAGATATCGCCGATAAAGCCCTCAATATGCTAAATGTAGATTCGAAAGGTTTTGATCATATGGATAGGCGTGTTTTACTCGCGATAATGGAAAAATTTGATGGTGGGCCAGTAGGAGTAGAGAGTGTTGCAGCAGCCATTGGCGAAGAGCGAGGCACGATTGAAGATGTAATAGAACCATTTTTGATTCAGCAAGGCTTTTTAATGAGAACCCCGCGCGGGCGAATGGCAACACGCCACGCTTGGCAGTACTTTGGATTAAAACAGCCTTCTAATGATGATTCATCAAGCTAATTTAGACCGTTGTTTTATACAAATCATCGAAAAACAGGGGGGGTGGTAAAGGAAAACACCCTAAAATGACGATTTTTAGGGGCTTTAAGCGAAAAATAACTATAAATAAAATCTGTTTAAGCTAATCACGGCATTTCTCATTGTCTATTAAATCTTGTAGGCTCTTTCCCTTTTCCTGCGGATAATTTTCATCTAAAACGCAAAGCGTATCAATTCTATCAAGCCTAAATACTCTAAAACCATCACGCAACTCGCACCAAGCGCCTATAGTCCAGACAGAACCCCAAAAGAACATACCCAATGGCCAGATGATTCTGTCTGATGAATTTCCTTTAGCGTCACTATATTGCAAACTGATCTTACGGCGGTTATCCGCGGCTAAGCGTACCTCTGCCATGGTTATAGAAATCTCTGGGGTGATACGAGTGAATGGTGAGAATAATAAAGTATTGCCCAAACTGCTTTTTATATTATCGGGTAATACAGTTTCAATTTTGCTTAAAGCGCTTTGTGCAGCTGTGGCCAATGAAGCATCTGCCCAGCTTTCTACGAGACGAGCACCGAGTGTGAGTGCGGTAATTTCATCTTCACTAAACATAAGCGGAGGTAAATCAAAGCCTTTTCTTACTACATAGCCAATACCTGCTTCACCTTCAATATTCACACCTGACAATATTAAGTCTTTAATATCTCGGTAAATAGTACGTTCAGAAACTTCTAAACGCTCTGCTAACCATTGAGCTGTGGTTACTCTGCGTGTTCGTAAAAATTGAATTATTTGAAATAATCTATCTGCGCGCCTCATGTTATATGCCCAACATAGGTAAGTGTTTAATCGATTTATAGGTGAGTGATAATGAGATGCAGTGTTTTAATTCTATGCTAGGAAATTCGTCATTAGTTTTATAATCATCATGGTTAAATAATAGGGCACGACTACCTTCAAATCTAAAAGTATTAGGGTACACCTCTTTAAAAGTATCAACCAACGATGTTTTGCAGTTAAAGAATATCCCATATTCAGCAGGAAAAGACTTTCTCCAAGCCACTCTTACAGTACTACCATTTTTGGTGAGATAACTAGGATCGCCCCATTTCAGCGTTTCTTCTAAATCATTAATACCAATTTCGTCAGCAGTTTCAATAATTAGCTGGCGAAGGTAAAGCAGGTGATCACTCACCGTATCTGGGTAAGAGTCAAAAACTTCAGAGACTGCAATACTCTCAAAAATAGGGCTGGAGCCTGTCATAGGGACGATGTAATCCTACGTTTGGTTAAAATAAGTGATAATGGTAAGCATAGCACCTTGTGGATCTGCGATAACACAAAAGCGTCCTACCTCGGGAATATCCCTCGCTTCCATGAGTATTTTTCCACCAAGATCTTCTGCTTGCTTGGCGCTGGCCTCCACATCATCAACCGTGACATAGCCACCCCACATAGGAGGCATTCCCTTTGCTTCGGGTGGTGTTGTCATCATGCCAGCAATTTCTTTGCCATCTATTTTGGCTAAGGTGTATGGCATTTCATTGTTGATGTCATCAAGTTGCCAGTTAAACATTTGTGAGTAAAACGCTTTAGCTCCCTCAATATCTGTAGTTAAAAGTTCGTTCCAGCTAAAAGCGCCGTGTTGTTTCATTGGGTTTAACATTGTTTTATCCTCGTTTGCTAATTATGTATACACTCATTATTAAGTGATGATAAAACTATACGCCACCCCTCCTGACAGCGTAGTGTCAGGAGTGATTACTATTTATCTATCACCAGAGAGAGCCTGTAATATATAAATATAAAACGTATAATCGATTTATTGGATAGATTAAGAGAGTTTTAATATGGCAAACAAGGTTGTATTGGCTAGTGGAAACGCAGGCAAGCTTCGAGAATTCTTCCGCATACTTGGTGATGCTGGTTTTGAGGTAGTACCACAATCTGATTATGACGTGGTGGATGTTCCTGAGACTGGCTTAACCTTTGTCGAAAATGCCATTATCAAAGCACGAAATGCATCACAACAAACAGGCTTGCCTGCATTGGCAGATGATTCTGGAATAGAGGTAGATGCTCTTAACGGTCGTCCTGGAATTTACTCAGCACGATATTCAGGCGAGGGAGATGAGGCTAATAACACCAAGTTGTTAGAAGAATTGAAGGATGTTCCAGACGAAAAGCGAACCGCTCGTTTTCGTTGTTGCATCGTTTATATGCGCCATGCAGAAGACCCATCTCCATTAATAGCAGATGCAAGTTGGGAAGGAACTATACTGCATGACCTCTCTGGTGCAAATGGTTTTGGATATGACCCTCTATTCTTTGTGCCTACACACGGTACAAGTTCGGCCGAATTATCACCCGATGAAAAGAACGGAATTAGTCATCGGGGAAAAGCGTTAGAGCAAATACTTAAATTAATGAGTGAATCCAATGTCTAAAATAATACTCACTATTCGAGCCACACTATTCTGGATAGGTTTTGCATTTAGTTCTTTACTAGCGGGTTTAGTATCACCTTTTTTATTACCATTTTCACACGAAACGAGCTATAAAATATTAGTGCCGTGGACACATTTTAATCTTTGGTGGATTAAAGTTACCTGTGGCATTAAGTACAATATTATTGGCAAAGAAAACATTGACCCAAATAACCATGGCATTGTATTAGCTAACCACCAATCCACATGGGAGACGTTATTAGTCCCAACACTTTTTACTCCTGCCGTTTCATGGGTATTAAAAAAAGAGCTTTTTAAAATACCATTTTTTGGCTGGGCATTAGCCAGAGTGAAGCCAATTGCAATAGATAGAGAAGCGGGTAGTTCAGCAGTAGACCAAGTTAAAACTAAAGGTAAAGCGCGTTTGGATGAGGGTAATTGGGTCTGTATATTCCCCGAAGGCACACGTGTAAATCCAGGTGAGAAAAAGCGCTACAGAATGGGAGGAGCACTATTAGCGGCATATTGTGCCGACAACTCTGAAGATGGTGAAGGATACCCCGTTTACCCTATGGCACATAATGCTGGGGAGTGTTGGCCAAGACATAGTTACATCAAACACCCGGGAACTATCACCGTAAGTATCGGTCAACCGTTTAGCGTAAAGGGTTTAGACCCCGCAAGCATAAATGATAAAGTTAAAGAGTGGATAGAAGCAGAAGTGGAAAAAATGCCACCTGCGATAAAAAAGTAGTACTTAGCTCTTTTTCTTTCATCTAAATAGAGCTGAAGAAATATAAAAATGAGCCATTTAATAATGAATAAACTAATAAAAATAACGATAATCCTCTTTAGCGTGAGTTTTTTACTTAACGCGTGCAGTAATACTAGTGTTGTTAATAATAACAACAGCGAAAAAAATGAAGAGTTACCAGAACAAGCAGAGCGAGTCACAATTAGCGATAATACGTCTGAAAGTGAGGTGATGATTGATGTATTACCACAAACTTTCAATTATGAAACAAAGCCAAAACGTGCCGAACAACGCGCTTTAACTCACAAAGAACGTTTTACGGGTCTGCTTCAAGCACACAATAAAGTACGTGCAAAACATAATGTGCCGCCATTAAAGTGGTCTAAAAAATTAGAAGACTACTCAATGCAGTGGGCAAAACAATTATCAAAGAATAATAAATGTGATATGTACCATCGCTCAGGTAATCCTCCATATGGTGAAAATTTATATCGTTCAACAGCAATAGTTTGGACGGATGGAAAAAGAGAAATAAACCCAGTCACTATAAAAGATGTTGTGAAAGCTTGGACAGATGAAGAAAAATGGTACAACTACGCTAAGAACAGTTGTCAGCCAGGTGCTCAGTGCGGGCACTACACACAAGCCGTTTGGAAAAGCACAACAGAAGTAGGCTGTGCCATGCAAGTTTGTGGCGATAAATCTCAAACTTGGGTCTGTAGTTATAACCCACCTGGTAACTATGTAGGCCTTAGACCCTATTAGGAAAACTATAAATGGTTGCTTGGTGGATAAAAATATTAACAAGGCTAATAATGTTTGCAGGAATGATTCTAAGTTTGATATTAGTATCGCCGGCTCTTGCAACGCCATCCATTGATAAAGTACAGGCATTACAGGCGCATAATAGTGCTAGAGCAAAAGATAAACAACGGCCATTACAGTGGTCAAAAGACCTTGAAAAAATATCTCAACAATGGGCAAATCAATTAGCAAGAAGCTGTAAGCTTTATCATCATAAGGGAGATATTCCTTTCGGAGAGAATCTTTTCTCTTATAGCCTTCCTACCACAGTCGGCCATGCTATAAGTGCTTGGACAGATGAGAAAAAAGATTACAACTATAGTCAAAATCGATGTAAATCAGGTAAGCAGTGTGGCCACTATACTCAAGTTGTTTGGAAGGGTACTACCGATGTTGGCTGTGCCAAGCAGTCTTGCTCAAATGGATCTCAAATATTTGTATGTAGTTATTTTCCCGCAGGAAATATAGTGGGTGCTAGACCGTTTTAACTATTTTGCTCGCTTGCCTCATCAAAATATAGATCAAAGCCATGCCAATACTCATAATAATTCCAGCTAAAATAAGGGGCGTATTATAGTTGCCGCTTGCCTCAGCCATAGTGCCTGATATTGCTGGTGCTATAATTTGAGCTGTTCCATAACTCAATGTTAACTTACCCATAGGTTTTGCAGGTTTCGTAGGAAAGAATTTTCCTACCATGGTTAGCATTAAGCTAACAATTCCAATAAAGGTTGCACCAAATAATATACCGCTGAGTATTACGGCAGTAAAACTGTGATCTAGCGCAGGGATAATAATGCCCACGATATTAATCCCATAGGCAATAAATAGTGCTTTTAACTCTCCAATTTTTCTCGCTATGCGATCCCACATTACACAGGCTGGTGCGGCAGCTAATCCTGTTATTAACCAAATGAGGCTACCATTTCCTTGTAAAGAAGGCTGATTTTCAACAATAGCCACTAGAAATGTTGCGCTAATGACATAACCAAACCCTGCACAAAAATAAGCAGAAAAAAGAATTATCATCCAATTTTTTGAAGGTGGTTTATCGATAAGTTTTGCGCCTGATTGTGTAGTGTGAGAGCTGTCTGGTGGCGGCAACCAAAACCAAGCTGGAATAGCTAATGCAACACCGACCATAGAAAATATCTCCCATTGTTGCGCCCAATCAAATGACCCCGCAATAACCATTGCAACAGCGGCACTTAAGGCAATGCCTAAGCCTGCCCCACCAAAATGAATGCCCAGTTCAGCTCGGTGCCCATTTCGTAACATCCAATTAAGAATCAACCCCGATCCCATCAATAAGCCAGCGGCAGCAGTTAGGCCCGCAAAAAAGCGCATTATCGACCAAAGGATATAGTTTTCAGCAAATGCCATGCCTACGGTGGTTATTATGGCAACAATTAAACCTGCGCGATAAAGTTTAAATTTAAGTTTTAGGTCACTGATCGATGCCGTAATGAGAACACCGGTCATATATCCCATATAATTGATAGAAGCTAACCAGCCACCAGATGCATTGTTTAAAAATGTTTCATCCATCATTACAGGCAATAATGGTGTAAGTGAAAAGCGAGCAACTCCCATCGTGAGAATTAGGCTGAAAAGCCCTGCAAACATGACTTTATAGTATTGAAGATTGGAGGGAATATTTGTTGGCATAGAGGTTGGTTTAGCTTTGAATTAATTGAGTTACAAGGTCTTTGCCAAATGGCCAAGAGGCGAGATTAGAATCAGCATTAATATGACCATAAGCCCCAATATTTACAAAGTGACTTCCCCAAGAATTTGCAAAAAGCTCTGCTCTTTCTAGTGAAACATAAGGGTCATTATCACTAGCAATCACAATACTTTTAAAGGGTAGACGTTTTAACGGCATAGGCATGAAATTTCGAACTTCTTCGGGTGTGTGTTTAGCAGAATCAACATCAGCAGGGGAAACAAGCAATGCACCAACGATATTATTTGAGTCATGTTTTAGAGCCCAATGAGATATTAGAGAGCAAGCCAAACTGTGCCCAACTAGGATATATTGCTTATTTTTATCGATGTAAGAATTCAGCGTTCTTATCCACTGTTCTCGTTGAGGCTTATCCCAATCATCTTGCTCAACACGCATAATGTTTTTAAATTCTAATTCCCAAAGTGATTGCCAATGTTTTTCACCAGAGCCACCATAGCCAGGGAGTATTAAAATTTTTGTACTCATGCAAAGATCTCATTAGTAAACTACCCAAATAGGTAATTACTTTATTGTAGAATATAAACTATATTAAAGGAGGTTCTAAATAATCTAGTTGAATTTAACTATTTTATTCAGAACAGCTTTAAGATGGTTACGGGCTAATAATCTGTGAGTTTTATGTTAGATTCTAAAAACAATCAATTTATGGTGCATGTCGACATCGCTAATAAGCCTTTGTCGAAGAAAGAGATTGCGCATAAGAAATATGATTTAAGGTCCACATACATAAGCAATCTCAGTTTTATATTGGCTATCATCGTTTTAGGGTCTGCTGTTGCCTACCGAGCAACTATCTTGGATTATGATAAGGAACATGAGCTTTTTAATATTAGCCTTTATATTGGTTTGTGGTTTGGCTTATTTACAGGCTTGATGATTGATGGAAATGCTAAACGCAAATTGCAATTGGTCATCGTTGCAGTGCTCATTAGTGCATCCGCAGGGCTGTTTGCTTCGATGTTAGTGATGTTGATAATTGGGCAGTCGACTGTTTGGATTACAAGTATCAATATTTTAGCCAGTGCTTTAGCGTGTATGTGGGTGCTTACGCGTTATGATGAAGTGTTAAAAGGCATTGAATCTACCTACCCCGTTAATAAAAGACAGTTTGCCTATATCAGGAAGGCTTCATCGTATTTTGATGAGCTTTATGCCTATAGTGAAAAAATTATTGAACAAGATAGAATGCCTTTAAAAAGTGAATATTGGGCATATCGAGAATGGGTTAAAACAAAAGCCAAATTAAATGAAATGCGAAAATAAGCTATCTGCTTAAAACCTGAAAATTTTGGGTCACGCTATTTCCTTTTTCATCCACCAACGTTAATTTGTGCTTGCCCTCGTTTATCCAGATGGCCTGTTCATGGAAAGTTTGAGTAGTACCTAAGAAGGTATTGTCTAAATGCCAAAACAATTGTGCTTGTGAGTCTTGGTGAATAGCCTTAAATAGTGTTTTACCGCGCTTGCCTGCTAACTCCCTTGGAATATAAATTTGTGTATTTCTGCGAGGATAAATTAGAGAAATAGGGCTGCCAATTTTAGCGGTTTGTACTTGCTGACAATCTGCGCGCCATTCAGGTAGTGGCTTGTAATCAGCATGATGTTGTTTGTAGTAATAGGCTTGGTCAGGGGGTAATACAAACCAACTTTTTTGCTCCATATTGCTGATGGATTCACAGTTGCCATGAACACGTAACCCCGTATTTATATCTAAATGTACGCGTAGGTGATTTGGGCTGATGCGATCAAAATGGCTATTATAAGGGATTTTATATTCAACTGATTCACACAAATCATTGGCTAAAAAACCATCATCTTGACACAGTGAAACGTTTTTCATTTGATCAATTGGTTTTTTAAACCAAGTATTATTCAATGGTAGGAGATTGAAAGTGTCGAATAAAATGGGTGCGGCAACTCTTACTCCTGTCATATTACGTCGCCCTTTTCCTGTAGCATGACCTACCCAAACGCCTACGGTGTATTGTGGTGTTGTACCGATTGCCCAAGCATCTCTATGTCCAAAACTTGTGCCTGTTTTCCATGCTATTTTATGGGTGCTATTAAAACGCTTCCAGTACGCGCCTGTACCTGGGCGGTTGACTTGGATGAGTGCGTCTAATGTCATCCATGCACTTGCAGGGCTGATTTCATTTCGACGTTCGCTGGTAACTTTGCCTTTTTTTAAAGCCGTTGGTTGATAGTAATTTTCGACGATATTTTCGTTGCTGTTTTGTTGCGCGCGATTAGCAAGGTTAGCGTACATACTGCTTAGTTCCCATAGCGTGCCTTCTGCACCACCCAGAATTAAGGGCAAACCGTATTCACGTGAACGACGATGCAAAGTGCTCATGCCCATTTGACGCAAGCTGGCTAAAAAACTCTCGACTCCATGATAGCTCAACATATTCACAGCAGGGATATTTAAGGAGCTTGCCAAGGCTTGTTTAGCACGCACTGCACCACGAAATTTACGATCATAATTTTTTGGGCGATAACCTGTAAAACGCACTGCAGTATCTGCCACTAATGTTTCAGGCAAGATTTCACCCTTGTCAATCATGCGTGCAAATAAAAAGGGTTTTAATGTACTACCCGTACTTCGTGGGCGGCGAATCATATCAATAGCTTGACCATTTTTTGTAATATCACCCGAAGGAGAATTACCAATGTAAGCCTTGGTTTCAAAGGTTTTATTGTCAATTACAACAACCGCAAAATTATGAATATCTTTAAGCGCTAAGACATTGCCTTGGTGTTTGGCAACTTGGTTTAAACGTTGTTGTAACACATAGTCAATTGTCGTATTAAAGCGTTGCTGTTTTCTATTTTGCTTAACCAGCGTGTCTAATAACTGTGGTGCTAGGCGAGGTAGTGGCTTAGGTTTTTTAGGGAGTTCTTCAACGATTGCGAGTTGATAATCAAGTTTGTTGATTTTGTCTTGCTCAAACAGCCGCTTTAATAAACGGTCTCGTTTGGCTTTGAGTTTAGTGCGTTTTCGGCTGATGTGAATCATCGCAGGGCTATTGGGTAATACCGCAAGCATGGCGCTTTCTGCCCATGAAAGTTTATGAGGTTCTCGCCCAAAATAGCGCCACGATGCAGCTTCTAATCCAACCACATTTCCACCAAAAGGGGCATGACTGGCGTATAGATTTAGAATTTTATCTTTGCTGTAGCGTGTTTCTAAGCGTACTGCTTTAAAAGCTTCTACGGCTTTTTCCCATAAAGTACGTTGTGGATTTTGTGAGGCAAGGCGAATCACTTGCATTGAAATAGTACTACCACCACTAACGATACGCCCTGCCGTTAAGTTGAGTTTAAGCGCACGCCCAATCGCTAGTGGATCAACCCCAATATGCGAATAGAAGCGTTTATCTTCAAAAGTCACTATGCTGGTTTTAAATTTTTCAGGGATTTGTTTAAGTGGAGGAAAGCGCCACTGCTCGTCGGTGGAAATATGCGCGCCGAGGAGTTTGCCTTCTTCACTTAGCAGAATACTTGAGACAGGTGATTTAAATAATGGTTCTGGCAGGCAGAAATAGAAGGTAATACTGCTAATAACCAGGAGAATAAAAATCCAGAGCTTTTTTACGTGGAGGATTTTCATAAATACCCTCGACCCTCGGTGTTTATAGGGCGTTTAAGATATTTTTTGCTTAAGCGTGGGAATTTTTTATCTAAATAAGCCTTTTTTATAGACCACCCCCCCTGTTTTTCGCTGTTTTGTATGAAAAAACAACTTAAAAAGGGGGTATTTTGAATACAAAACAGCGAAAAACAGGGGGGGTGGCTAAATAATAAAGAAGAAATCAGGTTCTTTCTGTGTATTTCTAGTAATAATCCCTGCTTTATCCATGAATTCCTATCAAAAGCAGACAGAAATGGAGTTTGATTTAACCTTGTTAACATACAAACGGTTAGCTATTCGGTAACTTCAGTTCTAATCCACTTCTCTAAGGATTTTTTACCTTCAAAATGAATGAAGAGCCATCGAGAGTTGTCACTGGCTTTTTTGCGCTTGAGCACTTTTACCTTATCGCCAGAAATTAAGTACATTTTGGTACGAGTTGTTTCGTCTGCATCATCATACAAGTAGGCTTTGGGGATTTTAATAGATACAACATCGCTACCCATCGTGGCATTTGCGGGCGGGACTGGCATTTTGTTCTTTTTAAAAGTTTCTATCTCTTCTTTGTTTAAGATTTCAATCCATTTACCTTTTGAGCGCGCATTTATATTATCGTCATACATAGCACTAACATTTATAGCGGGTAAATAGTAACGTCCCTTATAGCCTGCTGTTGCAAGGAGGTAGAATTCTTTTTTCTCCGCTTTTTTGAGTGAGAAATAATAATGAATACGATCATCTCTTATATCTTTGTGATCATATCGGCTCGCTGAGGATGCGTGTGCATCTACAGACTTAATTTCCATCCCTGCTGCAGATGGAATCGTTAGCGCAATATTATCAATCTTTTGACTCGTAAGGTTTAAAATTGTAGTGATGATTTTAATATCCCGCCCTTGAATCATTACGTCGTCTTGTAGTGGATACCAAGTATTAGCGTTATCTCCTTTTCCACGAATTGTCATTGTGGTTTTTAGTAATAAACCATTGTGAGCATTTTTCTCGCTACCTGCCTTTGGTACACCATGATTTATTAGCGTTGCAAAAAGTTTTATCTTGCTGGTATTTTCTAGCTTAAACTTTGCACCTTCCTTAGAAAGCTTAATGCTTGAAAGTGGCTTGTTGCTACTAATTTCATTGCTGGCATTACTGATGTCATCTTGTGAAATTTTTGCAGTAAAGTGGCTGGTGTCACCCTCTAAATAACGAGAAACACTCATCAGCGCCCAAGCGATACCTTGCGTGCTTTGGAAATCATCGCCACTCATTTTATTGGCAATTTTTTCTACAAGCTGGTTGGCATCTTGTTTTTTGCCTAAAGCGATTAAACTTTCTAACTGCAAGCCAAGGTCGCCAAGTGTTGAGCTAAAGGTATCATCAACATTATTCACGGTCTCAACTTTAGGTAACAGTCCTTGAATAACGGCTTTTGCAGCATCAGGTTGAGAGGCGCTTTGATAAGCTGAGGCTAATAACCAGCGCGCCTTTTTATTAAGCTTGCTTGATTCGCGCAAGCGGTTCATCGCACCCATTTGAGGTTTGCTTGCGAGCGCCAATACATATAAACGATAGGCTTGTGTGTGTGAATATTTCTCACTACTTGCGACATATTGTTGCGCTTTATCTGTTTGCGCACTTAGCCAGTTATTGAGTAATCCATTAGGGATAACATAGCCTTTTTTCTGTGCTTCAATTAAAAAGTGCCCTGCGTAAATACTCGCCCAATCATTCTGTTGACTGCTACCTGGCCAATAACTAAAGTCACCTGAGCCACGCTGGAATCGTTGTAAACGCTCAATGGCTTTTTGGATATGATGTTCTGCTTTTTGTAGATTTTGTTTATCTAAAGCCATTACATTGCTGAGGTAAAGCTGAGGAAATGCAGAGGAGGTTGTTTGCTCTAGGCAACCATGCGGATAACGAATGAGATAATTTAAACGGCTGTCCAAGTTTAACGAAGGCACGGAGGATAGTTCAAGTGTGGCATTGTTCGTGCCCATGATACCAAAGGCATCTGCTTGGCTTGACCATGTTTCACCTGCTTCGACAACCTTACTAATACTTCGCGTGGTTGCTTTGTTTGCACGGCGAATATCTAAATAAATATCGCTTGTCGATACGTGCTCGTTGTTAGTGCCACCCGTAGCGATAAAACGTAAATGTGTTTTACCTTCTTTACTGGCTGTTTTGAGCTTTATAAAAGCAAGTTTTTCGCCTATTTTAGTAAACTCCACATTCCTTTCTTTGTTTCCAACGACGCTGATTAAATCATCTGTTTCAATTTTTATGTTGATGTTTTTAATCGCATCATCCAGAGCAAATAAAGTGACCGGAACGGATACCTCTTCATCTGGGCCAAGTACGCGAGGCAAGCTTGCCTGCATCATTAAGGCTTGGCGAACGAATACAGATTTTTGTGCTTTACCATAAGCACCTTTGTCACCTGCAACGAGCATTACGCGTACAGCGCCTAAATAGGTTGGGATGGTTATCTCGTGTTCTGCAGTTTTGCCAGCCTCTAATGTGAAAGGACCAAGGAACTGAACAACAGGAGGGAAGCGACGTTTTTTGCTGTCTTCATTGTCTGATTCAGCATCGTCGCCACCACCGAGTGCCAACATACGCTCAAGCTTTCCGCCGTATGCGCCGATAACTTCATCAAATAAATCCCATGTTTTTATGCCTAGCGCTTCTTTGCTGTAGAAGTGTCTGTGTAGGTTCGGTGTTTTAAAAGCGGTTAAGCCAAGCAAGCCTTCATCAACAATGGCAAGCGTGTAGTTCATGGTTTTGCCTGTTTCTTCACTCACCGTAATGGTTTGTTTTGAATCTGGCTTCCATTCATCATCCACCATGATTTTTGGTTTTAGATAGGTTGCTGGGTCTGCCACCTCAAGTGGGATAATCCCATAAAGACGAATCGGGCGATCATTATTTTTGTCTTTATGTGGTTGTAGCAAAGTAATATGCACATAGGCATTGGGTGACATTGCTGCGGTTATAGGTAGCTCAAATTGTTTACGATCTTTGCCTCCTGCTTCAAAGGTTATCCAACGTTGTTCTAAAATAGCACTGCCCGTTTCAACGGTCATTAAGGCTCTGCCTTGGTTACTGGCAGGGAGTTGAATAATGGCGGTTTCACCCACGGTGTAGGCTTTTTTGTCTGAGAATAAGTTTAAGCGACTTGCCGCGCCGCTGCCTTCTTCTTGCGCGCGCCCTGCCCAACCAGGCCAGTCGATATAAACGGTTTTGCCTGTACAATGATTGCCTTCAAGATCACAGGCTCTAATTAAATAACGCCCCCATTCTGGATATTTGATTTCAAAATCCCATGAGCCATTGCCATCTACGGTTTTAATAATGCCTGATTGAAGCAGGTTTTTGTGTTGTCCATCAGCATATTCTGCCAATGAGCTGGCAGATTTATCCCACCACCATTTCCAATCTATTTTGTATAAACTAACTTTTACTTTGTCTAAAGAAACAGACTCGCCTTTAGAGCTTAGGCTAGCAATTTTTACCGTGTGCTTAATATCGGTAAGTAACATTCCACGTGTTGCATCGCCTTTTGGGAGTTTTATACCAACGTAATTCTCATAAGGGTGATAATCAATGCTTGAGCGACTAATACTAAATGCACCACCTTCTTCAAATACGCGAGTGGTGAATCGTGCACTTAACATACCTGCAGGATCACCTTTTGGGGCTAAGTCTTTTTGGAATTTGAGATAACCTTTATCATCTAGGCGACCTTTGAGTAATACTTTTTCTTCGCTGCGTAAACTACGTGCAGGGTCATCAAATTTATAATCGGTGAATTTATCAAAGCGTGTTTTCTTACTTGAAAATTGCACAGCAACTTCTGCTTTTAGGTTACTTGCGGTTGCCCCATGCAGCCATTGTGAAAAGAGTGTAGCTTTTGGTGCGCCATCACTACTGTATAAAACCGGTTCTTTTGATGAGTTCATTTTTGCATCATCAAATGATAGTTCTATTTTTAGGCGGTTGGGGCGCACGGTTTCTATCATGAGTGATTTACTAAAAGATGCACCGCCGATAAATGCTTTTGCCATCCAGTTGCCTGTTTGTGAATTTTCTCTGGTAGAGAACTTAAAGGCATAAAATCCACCAACTGAGTCAGTGCTGGTCTGCGTGCTCATCACTGTACCGCTTGGGTGAATGAGCTGCATGGTTACTGGGTGAGCAGAAGGTAACTTTTTATCCTTTGTATTGTCTTGCAAATCGTTTTGTACAACAAAGGTAAGGTAAATATCATCACCTGGTCGCCATACACCCCGTTCACCATAAATTTTCCCTTTAATGCCTTTTGTTATCTTTTTGCCGCCAACAGGAAAGTGGCTGATAGCTAATGCGGTTTTATTATTGAGTTTGAGATAGGAAGTATCTGTAAATTTCTTTGCTGTTAGTAAGAAAGGCGTACCAGAAAGCTCAATGTTAGCAAAGCCTGAACCATCAGATATTGCTTTGCCTAAAGTTTGCCCTTGGTAATTTGTTACTTCAAATTCAACACCTGTTAATGGCTCTGCCGTTCGCAAATCTGTTGAAATAATATGGAGATTTCCTTTGCTGTCTTTTTTTGCGATTAGCCCTATATTGCTAGGAATAAAGTTTTGGCTAACCGTTGTTTTATCTTTGTTATAAGTAAAATAGGATTTAGAACAGGGATCGTTACGTTTATCCCAATTATAATCGTAGTTATTTTCCCCTTCGGCATAACTACTAATACCATCCCATCCACTCGTTTCTTCAATACCATTATCTTCAAGATTTTTTAATAGCTTTTCTTTGTACACACCAAAGTCAGTCCCATTCGCACTACAATCATAAGTTGAATTATACGGGCCAATACTTAATGTGAGGCGTAATAGCCCACCTTGGTGATTTTTCATTAAATCGGTTACATTAAAAGAAAACCGATTCCATTGATTAGGATCAGCAGGCGTTAAAGGTATCGTTTTGCGCCATAAAAATCGTCCTGTACGGCGTGTTTCATAACTGCCTGATAACTTATTTACCTGTAGAAATTGTCCCATATTATTAGGGTAAATTTCAAAAGCAGTGACTTCGATTGATTCAACACCAACAGCTTCAAAAGGAATTTCTAAGGTCGTATTTTCTGGCAATATTGATCCTTTGCCTGTAAATTTTACTTGAGGTTTGATGTTGTCAAAAACGACATCTTTCTCAAACTTTGTCGTAATAATTTTACCATTTTTAGCTTTCAAACCTTCGTTGATTCGAACTTTAAAACTACCGGATAAATTTTTGTTGGGGTAAACATTTATGGTATTTCCATCAATACGAACTTTGTATTTATTTTTGGTGAGTTGGACCAAACCCTTTATATTTTGGGAGCTATCTAAATCATCTGAAAAACGGATTTGCACATAGGGATTTGTACCCGATCCGTGTATTACGCGTGTATCAATTATTTTGAATTCATTGATACTAGGCACGGCAATTTCTTGGCTACCTTGTGTATTAATATTAATTGGCTTGCCATTCCACGTGAGTTTTATATCGGTTGCAAAGGTTTCGCGCTGGATGTTGCTAATAATAAAATTATGTTTTTTACCGTTATTATCGTGAGACCATTTAATGTCCAACTTTTTATCTTGCAGAGTTGCTTTAATGACAGACTCAACATTATTAGGATTTACTCGGTCAGAAACAAGCAACTGACCCTTTAAATTCATAGTACCTTCGGTTTTCTGTAGTGTGACTAAACCAAAAGTTTTAATCTCAAATTCTAACGGGATAACATGGAAACTAAATTTTAATGGAGTGATATCTGCAGGTACATCTTTAAGCCCTTTTGGTGTAATACGGACTTTATACTCTGTGCCTGCTTGAAGTGGTTTTGTGGGTGTCCAGACTATTTCAGTTTTGCTTTCAAAAACAGGTTCTCCTTCGATAGCTGGGGAAATGTGCATTATGGTTTTGGCGCTTTTCCCAACTAGATCATCATTGATAACATCACGGTTAAATATAATACGGATAGGTGTTTTACGAGAGATCGTTCCTTGAGTGTGCCAACCGCTTAGCTTTAACCAGCTAAAAGGCTCTGTAGATTTTGGTGTAATTATCGAGGTATCAGCTAGCGGGGTGTTTGATGTGTCAGGGGATTCGGGAGTAATATTTGTTGAAGGCGTTTTATTGTCAGTGCTTTTCTCCTTGTTACCGTTACAAGCTGATACTCCATTTAATGTAATGGCAAATAATAAATAATAAGCAAAAATATTGAATAAGCGTGGTGGTTTCATGATAAGCCCTTTGGAGAATGTATGTAGGACTATATCAGATAATCCTTAGGTGCTATTAGGATATTTATTGGACTGTTGATGGATTTTTTGTGCAGGAGAAGGAGTTGTATTATCAACGCCGAATAAGAGGTTTTTATGCTGCACACCATTGTTTTTATTATTAAAGTTAGTGTGGTTAATTATTAGTTTTTCAATAATATTATTGCCGAATGGAAATTTTACACTATACTGCTAATGTAGTTATGAGTGGTTCATTACGTTTTGCTGTGCATTAAAATGTAACTCTTGAGCCAGAAGGATCAACATTAACGTTCTAATAACATCTTAGTTACTAAGAGTTATTGGATCAGTTTCATAACCTAATGACACAACACACTAATAATTAATCACATTGATTATTTTCCAAAGGAGATTTACAAATGAGTAAGAAAACCCCTACGCTGGATCGTCGCGGCTTTTTAAAAGCTTCAGTAGCGACAAGTATGGCAGCTGCTGCACCTATGTTTTTTATACAAAATTCATACGCGGGCTCTCATGCAAAAACATTTAGAAATATGCCAAAAGCAGATGCTAAGTCTGTAACACTAGGTTTTAACGTACCTCAAACTGGCGCTTACGCTGATGAAGGCGCTGACGAGCTTCGTGCATTCAAACTTGCTGTTAAACACTTAAACGGTGAAGGTGATGGCGGAATGATGAATACCTTCAAGCCATCTGCTCTAAAAGGGAACGGTGTGTTAGGTAAAAAAGTTGAGTTTGTAACAGGTGATACTCAAACTAAATCAGATGCGGCTCGTAACTCTGCTAAGCGAATGATCGAGAAAGATGGCGTATTAATGATTTCTGGTGGTTCATCATCAGGTGTTGCAATCGCGGTACAAGGTTTATGTCAGGAGATGGGTACTATCTTTATGGCAGGCTTAACGCACTCAAATGACACAACAGGTAAAGATAAGCGTCGTTATGGCTTCCGTCATTTCTTCAACGCGAAGATGACAGGTTCTGCACTTGGTCCAGTACTTAAAGAAGAGATGGGTACAGAGCGTAAAGCTTATCATCTTACTTCTGACTACACTTGGGGTTGGACACAAGAAGAGTCAATTAAAGAGACAACAGAAGGTCTTGGGTGGAAAACCGTTAAGACGGTTAAAACCCCAGTTGGTGCAGGTGATTTCTCTCAGTACATCACACCGATATTAAATTCTGGTGCTGATACATTGATTTTGAACCACTACGGTAAAGACATGATAAACTCTCTGACTCAGTCAGTTCAGTTTGGTCTACGTGATAAGCAAGTAAACGGTAAGAACTTTGAAATCATCGTTCCTCTTTACTCTCGCTTAATGGCACAGGGTGCAGGTAAAAACCTACAGGGCATTCTTGGTACAACGAACTGGAACTGGGCACTAACCGATGATGGTTCTAAAGCATTCGTTAAGTCGTTCGGTAAGGAGTACGGAAACCCGCCTTCACAGGCGGCACATACTTGTTACGTTCAGACACTACTTTACGCAAACGCGTGTGAAGTTGCTGGCACATTCTACCCACCAGAAGTTATCAAAGCATTGGAAGGTTTCAAGTTTGATGGTATGGGTAATGGTGCTACGGAATACCGTGCAGAAGATCATCAGTGTTTCAAAGATGTTCTTGTTGTACGTGGTAACGATAAGCCAACGTCTCAGTTCGACTTACTTAAAATTGTTAAGCAAGTACCTCGTTCTGCTGTTGAGTATGAAGCAAAAATATTTGGTGGTGAATTAGGACCTTACAAGGTTTAAATCACGCTGAATCAAACCCTATCATCAGTTTGGTGATAGGGTTTTTTTTCGATTATAGATTTAATCACGCAATGTGATGTTTTTAAATATCATTATAGTTTCTTTTAAAAAAGCCTCTAGATATACTGATTTTTAGTACTATTGAGAGACTTTCTTAAAAGATCTTTAAACAAGATAAGAATAGAGTTTTAGATAAGGAAACTAAAATACCGCTATGGATGCAATACTAATTCAAATACTCAACGGCTTAGACAAGGGTGGTGCTTATGCACTTATTGCCTTAGGTCTTACTCTCACCTTCGGCACACTCGGCGTGGTGAATTTTGCTCACGGCGCTTTGTTTATGATGGGCGCTTTTTGTGCTGTTCTGTTTAATAAAATCCTTACCATTTCCAAGAAAGTAAAAGATGAAAGCATCACCTTTTTTGACGCTTATAAAGAAACTCCTTATTTAGAAATTTGGTGGGGGGACACGGGAACTGCCATCATCGACTACTCCGTCCCTTTGTCCATATTTTTTGCCATTCCTGTGATGCTACTAGTAGGCGTTATAATGGAGCGTGGCTTAATCAAGCATTTCTATAAACGTGAGCACGCCGATCAAATCCTCGTAACTTTTGGTTTGGCTATTGTTATTCAAGAGATCATTAGACACTTCTTCGGTGCAAATCCAATTCCTACTCCAGCGCCTGAGATTGTTTCTGGTAGTGCAGCCGTTGGTGCATTTTTTGGTTTAAATGAAAACTTAGTTTACCCTTGGTGGCGGCTTATCTACCTTGCTTTTTCTTTGAGTATTATCGCTGCTGTTTTTGCATTTTTGAAATTTACGACTTTCGGAATGGTGGTAAGAGCGGGTATGGCAGACCGTGAAACGGTGGAGTTACTCGGTATAAATGTGCAAAAACGTTTTACGGTTGTCTTTGGTATTGCAACCGTTGTCGCAGGGCTTGCTGGTGTAATGTATGCGCCGATACTGCCTCCTGATTATCACATGGGCATGGATTTTCTTGTGCTATCTTTCGTTGTCGTTGTGGTTGGTGGTATGGGGTCACTCGGTGGTGCCGTGCTCGCAGGCTTTATGCTGGGGCTGTTACAGTCCTTTGCTTCGATGAATGAAGTTAAGGCGATACTTCCTGGCATCGACCAAATTATTATTTATCTTGTTGCGGTGGTTATTTTGTTAGTTAGACCTCGTGGATTAATGGGACGCGAAGGCGTTTTTGAGGATTAATGAAATGATTAAGAAAATACTATCAAGTAATCCCCTTATCATGCTTATCTTTTCAGCGGTGGTTTTATCAGCTCCAATCTGGCTTACGCCACTAGGAGCTAATTATCCTGATCTTTTACAGAAATTTGCAATCTTTGGGATTTTTGCTATTGGTTATAATATTTTGTTTGGGTTAACAGGTTATCTATCCTTTGGTCATGCTACATTTTTAGGCATAGGTTCTTATACCGCTGTTTGGTCGTTTAAGTTATTAACCATGAATATACTACCTGCAATTATTTTAGCGATGATTGTGTCAGGCGTGTTTGCATTGGTCATTGGTTATTTAAGTTTGCGCCGCTCTGGTATTTACTTTTCTATATTAACGTTGGCATTTGCGCAAATGGCATACAGTCTTGCGTACTCTGTATTTACACCCATTACAAACGGTGAAACAGGTTTACAGCTTAGCCAACAAGATCCACGCGTTTTAGACGCAATGGCGGGAATTGCCGTTACTGACGGTATCCCTTCAACTAACCTTTTTGGAACTTTAATAAAGTCCATGGATGGATATTTTGGTTTTTATGTGGCAGCAGTGATGTTAATTATTGCCTTTTATATTTCATTAAAAATATTTCGTTCACCGTTTGGCATGAAGCTTCGTGCCATCAAATCAAATCAAACGCGTATGAAATATACAGGTTTTAATACACGCCCTTATCTTTTAACCGCGTTTGTTATTTCTGGTATGTATGCTGGTTTGGCAGGTGGTTTATTAGCCTCAATCGACCCACTCGCTGGTGCTGAGCGTATGCAATGGACAGCATCGGGTGAGGTAGTATTAATGACCATTCTTGGTGGTGTAGGTACTTTGATCGGTCCAATGCTAGGTGCGACAATTATTAAATATTTTGAAAATATATTCTCTGCACTTAACGACAGTGAACTACATAATATTTTCGATTTTTTACCAGCAGGAATGCAAGAATTCATGGTAACTGTGGTTAGTCCTTTTGTAGGAGAAGGCTGGCATTTAACGTTAGGCTTGGTATTTATGATCGTTGTTATCTTCCTCCCAGGTGGCATCATGCAAGGTCTTAATAACTTATTTGGTTTTATAAAGCGACTATTTGGATTGGGTGGTTCATCCTCTTCAGCGGCTGATACCGTTAGCAAGGGAGAAGCATCATGAGTAATATCCTTGAAATATCGGGAGTAAATAAAACCTTTGGTGGATTACACGCACTTTCTGATGTGAATCTTCAAATTGAAGAAGGTGAAACACACGCGATTATTGGTCCTAATGGTGCCGGCAAATCTACCTTGCTGAACTGTTGTATTGGGCGGCTAATCCCTGATAGTGGTTCGGTGACATTTGATGGAAACAATATGATTGGTATGGCGCCACATGACATCAATCATGCAGGCATGGTGCGTATATTCCAGACGCCTGAAATTTTCCCCGACTTAACATTGTTACAAAATATGATGATTCCAGCGCTTGCAAAACGTGATGGCACATTTAAATTTAATCCTTTCAAAAGCTTGGTTGGTGAAAAAGCAATACTTGAAGAAGCACACGCTACACTTGCAGATTTCGAGTTAGATAAATTTCACGACCAATTAGGTGGCAGTATTTCTCGTGGAGATAAGCGCCGACTTGAATTAGCCATGGGTATCATCCAACATCCAAAATTATTACTGCTTGATGAGCCAACAGCGGGTATGGCACGTCACGATACTAATCGTACTATTGAACTGTTAAAAAGCGAAAGAATGAGTAATATGACCAAGGTAATTATCGAACATGATATGCATGTTGTATTTAGCCTAGCAGATCGTATTAGTGTATTAGTGCGTGGTCATATTATTACAACAGGCACGCCAGAAGAAATTAAAAACGACCCAAAAGTTAAAGAAGCCTATCTAGGAGAATCTGAAGATGAGTAATACCTTGTTAGGAGACATAGAAGTAAAAGATAAAGTAGAGGTCGTTTCAAGGAAAGGATCAGATCCCGCCTTTTTTTCATGCTGGGACATTCATTCCTACTACGGCGAAAGTTATATCGTACAAGGCGTAAATTTTGATATTCGTGAAGGTGAAGTTGTAGCATTACTTGGCAGAAACGGGGCTGGTAAAACATCAACACTGCGATCAATCGCGCGTATGGATGACCCAGCTGTAAGCCATGGTGAAATTTGGCTAGACCATAAGCCATTGCACAATATGACAGCGTATGAAGCAGCGCAAAACGGCGTTGCACTAGTACCAGAAGATCGTAGAATCATAGCGGGCTTAACCGTTCATGAAAATTTGGAACTAGCACAAATTGCTCCACCAGTAGGCTGGAGTATTGAACGTATCTACGAACATTTCCCTCGCTTAGCAGAGCGCCGTAATCAGATGGGCACTACGCTTTCAGGCGGAGAGCAGCAAATGTTAGCTGTTGCGCGTGCCTTAGCACGTGATATTAAATTACTACTATTAGATGAGCCATATGAAGGATTAGCACCTGTCATCGTGCAAGAAATTGCCAGCATTGTTGATAGCATCAAAAAACACGGAATCACCACCATTATCGTAGAGCAAAATGCAGTAGCAGCATTACGATTAGCTGACCGTGCACTCATCCTTGATATGGGACAAATTGTATTTGATGGTACGGCAGAAGAAGTACTAGAAAACGAAGAACTAAGACACGAGTACTTGGCTATTTAGCGAGCTTCCCATTTCAGGTGTTTTTCCTGAAATGGTGAACTCGATTATGTCGCCGTCTCTTTGGCGACGTTGTGCTCCCAAG